>ULXP01022501.1_pt1 | contig 27308 bp, 19 predicted proteins | sample 1961351 | NCBI WGS metagenome assembly ULXP01 (sample SAMEA4835840, study PRJEB28245) | human gut metagenome | biome: gut microbiome; material: fecal sample | place: Denmark | collected 2008 | reverse complement strand
TGTGCTCGGCGCTCCACTGCCGCCGTTGGCGCTATACGAAAGGCTGTAGGTGCTTGGAGCTATAATATTTGAGAGTCTTAGTGCGGGGCGGATGCCTATAAATGTTGCATATGTTTCAGCGCGGCCAAGTCTTCCATTGCTGTCGATATTCACAACAAGCCCAGAGTGTGTTGAAGCGGTTCTGAGTAGCCAATTAGATGCTCCACTATTATCGACAAACGTTCCCTGTATCTTGGCGTAATCCGTACATTTGCATGAACGTGCAGTATCATATGTTTGACTGGAATCTTTGAAACCATACCTGGAGTTTGTTACATCACGAAAAGAAGGCAAAAACAACTTATCTTGAGTTTCTTTTCCGTCAAGCTTGTTATAGTTATCAGAATACGCGCTGTTATCAAGCTTTGTTGTTAAAATTTTATTCTGTTGAGTTGATGTAAAAGCTGTATTATTAAACTCCCCATTTAACCACTTTCGGATGCTACTGGTTTTATAATCAACAGAGTAATTTGTGTGCTCAGCACTGTTCCACATAGCATCCGTGCCGTTTATCCCATACGGGTCAGTACCGTGCAAATATACAAGGTTGCTGAATGCTTGAGCGTCCAACGAAAGCTCACTTAATACAAGTCCCTCATCAGGATCGAGTATTCTCCATTTGAGAGGTTCATATATAAAATAGTAAACTGTATTAATATCGTAGCCATTATCATCTTGAAAAGTGTTTTCTGACGAGGATGCAAATATTGTTAAGTTAGGCCGGAGCTGTGTTAGTCGCACCGCACGATATTTCTCACCGTCAAGCGTGATATCGGCATATTCCATCCAGTTGCCCGGCTTCATTGAGCCGTAGTTGCCGTCGCCGCTGTAGTAACCGTAGCTGACCCAGCTTTTTGCTGCGGCGGTTAATTTTGCGAGGGTAGCGCTGTCCTTAACCTCACTCTGCGGATATGAGCCGAATTCGATAATGTCGCCCACGTTATATTGCGGCTTTGCTGTGGTTACGCCTCCCGTGGTGGATCTTCCCCAATCAACATCCGCTTCGGCCTTTGCCACAGTTAAGAATTTTGCCGCCATACCGCCGACGACGAATGTCCCGGCAATCATAACGATACACATTATAAACGACAATGTGCGTTTGAATTTTTTCTTCATGGTTTTTCCTCCTCTTTTTCACTTTGCGTTTTGTTGGCTCAACGCCCCGAAACGGACGGAAATCAAGCCGAAGTATAGAATAATTATACCCTTTTTGCTCCGTCTTGAATAGCCCGTAAAGCAGTGACGAATCGTACACGATTTGACGCTGTTTTATCTACTATACACAGGGAAAGAAAAGCCTTATAATTATTTATAAATATGTAAATTAAATCAGGTTTTACTTATAAATTGTCAAATGCGGGGGCTAAAAGATGAAAAAGGAGAAGTTGGGATTTCAAATCAAAGAAGACGTCGAAAAAGATGAAATACAGCTTAGGCCTTCGCAAAGCAAAGCCGTTTTTAAGCTGATTTCTTTGAACACAGAGGAAGAATATATTCTATCCGGAGAAAAATCTTTTATAGGCCGGTCAGCGGAAAACGATATTTGCATAAATGACAAAACCGTTTCCGGAAGGCACTGCGTATTAGAAAAGAAAGAGAACACTTTCTTTATCCGAGACCTTCAGAGTTCTAACGGAACATATGTTAACGGCAAAAGGCTTGGCGAAGCAGAAGCAGAGCTGAAGAATGGATATATTTTAAGTTTTGCAAATAATAAATTCAAATTTGCCGTGGTTGATCTGCCGACAAAAGAGCAGAAAAAAAGTACGAAAGTTATTTCTGTTTGCTCAGGTGAGGGAGGATGCGGAAAGACTTCTTTGCTGCTTTCACTTGCAAAAGATCTTTCCGAAAAAGGATACGAGGCTCTTTATATAGATGCGGAAAGCATAAATACTTTTCAGTGCAGTTTAGGTAACGACAATTTTAAATATGCGGAAAGCGCAGAAAACCTGAGGACATATGAAGCATTATCATATAAAAAGCTCAAAAGCAGCGTAGTAAAGACAAATTATGGGTTTGACGTTTTCTCGCCGGTATTCGGTTCTGCCGAAATGAATGATATAAAGGTGGAATCTTACTTATCGATTATTAAACTTATCGTCATTAACAAAGAATATGATTTTCTGTTAGTCGATACAGACACTCAGATCGGGGAGATGAAAACCGCTTTAATAGGCATGAGCGATTTGGTTTTTGCCCTTCGATCCGATCGCAGAGCTGCAAAAGAAAAGCAGGATATTTTGTCTGCTCTTTTGGATTTAAAAAACGAAAGATTTGTTATGGTTGTTAATGAGTTTAGTGTTGCTCAGCGGGGCGTTTGCCCGGAATCTTTTAATGTGAGAAATCTTGACAGATTTCCCAATACCGCCGAAATGGAACTAAATGAATTGATAGATTTTACGCTTAAGAGGGTAAAAAATGCTTGAAAAAATAGTAATAGTATTTAGACAAATCAAAAACAGGATGGTTTTTGACAGCGAATTAGAGATACCGACGAATATGACCGCCAACGATTTGATAGTGGCGTTAAATCAACTCTTTGATCTCGGGATGAATATAAACAAAATACAATCGTGCTATTTGAAAGCCGAGAATCCTATTGCCTTGCTTAAGGGTGATAAAACAATTGCGGATATAGGTTTAATCAACGGGTCAATAGTCATTTATAACGACAATATTGCAGGTGAGAAGTTCAAATGAATTACAAAGTGTTTATTTCCGGGAACAAACTCCATAAAGAAATTGTAATGGACGAAAGCTGTAACGGTATAACGATTGGAACGGCTAAAGATTCTGATGTGAGATTAAGAGCCGAACTGTTTTCAACACCGTTTACAGTACAGATAATAAAAAACGGAGATACCGTTAAGGCGGTATGTTCGCAGGGATCGTACTTCACATTTGACAATATTAAAAAGTATCTCTCTTGCCCACTGAAACACGGCGATTCGGTTGTGCTTCGAGATCAACACACCACTGAAGATTTGATAGAAATCTATTTTGCTATAGATTTTGAAAGTGCTTCATATTTGTATGATTTGGAAATTGATACGAGGAACAAACAGCGGATTTCAATAGGAGGCAATCGGCAATACGACATAAGACTTAATAACGCATATGCGCGGGAGGATTATGCGTTGGTCTCCTGCTTGGCAAACGGCTTTTCAATTACCGAACTTAGATCAAAGTATGGGGTGTATCTTAACGGTAATCCTGCGAAGGCCGGGCAAACATTTGGCGAAGGAGACTTTATTTCTTTCTCCGGTTTTTCATTTTGCTTTTTTAACGGAAGGATTTTAACCTGCGATCAGCCGTCGCTTTCTACGGATCTTAAAACCACAAAAATAATCGACCATGATACAGAATGGGCATACCCTAATTATAGCTTAAGCAGCAGGCTGAAATACAAAATCCCGATGTACGAAATCGAAGTAAAAAAGGCACCTCCGAAACCTGCAAAAAACAGAAGCAGCTTTTTGATGTCTTTACTGCCGTCGCTTGCGTCTCTTCTGCTTGTTATTGTGTTGAGGGGAATTCTCGGCAACTCACACAATGTGATGTTTGTGCTGTACAGCGTTTGTTCGATGTCTATTGGTATTATAACGACAATAGCGTCGTTTTTTCAAAAAAAGAGATATTATCTTGAAGATATAGCAGAAAGAGAAAAGAATTATAATGAGTATATAGAGGAGAAAACGGCGGCTATAAAAGAATGCAGGGCGCTTGAACTAAAACTTCTTAACTTAAAATACGCATCCTTAAGAGACAGTATCAATTCAGTTTTTCGTTTTGATAGGAGAATATTTGAAAAACGCCCGACCGATGATGACTTTCTGGACGTGTGGTTAGGAAAAGGAGCTGTAGCAACATCATGCCCTGTAGTTTTCCAAAAAGAGGAGTTTACAGATAAAACCGACAACCTTGAGAGCATTCCCGAGCAGCTTTCAAAAAAATTTGCCTACTTGGAAAACGCACCGGTAATATCGCATTTCGGCAAATCTAACTGTGTCGGAGTAGTTGGGCCGGATATAGACCTGCTGATTAATGTTCTTAAAAATTCTGTTTTAGATATAGCAATAAGGCATTTTTATAAAGACGTCAATCTCGTTTTTGATATTAATAAGAACGACTTAAAAAAACTGTCATGGATAAAATGGCTTCAGCATGTTCAAAATGATGCACTCAATATTCGTAATATAATGTGCGATGAAGAAAGCGAAAACGTCATTTTGGAGTATTTATACAGCGTATTGACCGAACGAAATGCAGCGTTAAAGGCGCAAAGCGATAAGGTTATGCCTCTTCCGCACTTTGTCGTATTTGTTTTGAATTCGAAATCGGCATTATCTAAGCATCCGATTTCAAAGTTCTTCTCAAACTGCAATGCGCTTGGGTTTACATTTGTGTTTTTAGAAGAAGCGCCGGAGTTTTTGCCTGTTGGATGTAATGAAATAATTGAAATAAAGTCGGAGTTCGATGATGGAGCTATTTTAAAAACCGAAGATAGTGCCGTAAAAAACGAGTTCCGAATTTTAAAAATCTCAGATTCCGAGGCTACAGCAGTTGCACAAAAGCTCTCCGGAATTTATGTAGAAGAAGTGAGCTTGGAAAGTGAACTGACAAAAAGCATCACTTTGTTTGATATGATGGAAATAATGTCCGTTGATGATATTGATTTGACTCAGCGGTGGAAGAATTCACAAGTGTTTAAAAACATGGCGGCACCATTGGGCGTCAAGAAAAAAGGCGAAATTGTTTATCTGGATATTGGAGATCGAGCCGCAGCGCATGGCCCGCACGGACTGGTAGCGGGAACCACCGGATCGGGCAAAAGTGAAATTATCCAAACATACATTCTGTCTATGGCTACATTGTTTCATCCCTATGACGTCGGCTTTGTCATTATTGACTTTAAAGGCGGCGGTATGGCAAATCAGTTCAAAGAACTGCCGCATCTGATCGGGACAATAACAAATATCGACGGTCGAGAGATAAACAGATCACTTTTGTCTATTAAAGCCGAACTCGTTAAACGGCAAGAGCTGTTTTCTGAAAACGGAGTTAATCATATAAATGATTATATTAGACTATATAAGCAAGGAAAAATTTCTCAACCGTTGCCGCATTTAATAATGGTCGTTGATGAATTTGCCGAGTTGAAAGCCGAATATCCTGACTTTATGAAAGAAATCATAAGTGCAGCGCGAATCGGCAGAACTCTCGGTGTCCATCTTATTCTTGCAACTCAGAAGCCGTCCGGCGTTGTGGACGAGCAGATATGGAGTAACTCTAAGTTCAAATTATGTCTTAAAGTGCAGACTAGGGAAGATAGCTCAGAGGTCATCAAGTCTCCGTTGGCGGCGGAGATTGTTGAGCCGGGACGAGCGTATTTTCAGGTCGGCAATAATGAGATATTCGAACTTTTTCAATCTGCTTATAGCGGCGCAAAAGTTATTGACGCTGCAAATTCGGACGCAAAGAGCATTGAGATTTTTTCACTTAATGACTGGGGCAAGCGATCGTTGATTTATACGAACAGAAGCAAAGGCAGCGATGATGATGCACCGAGTCAATTAGAGGCAATAGTATCATATATTAATTCATATTGCAGGACAAAGCAAATAAAACAGCTTCCGGGAATATGTCTTCCGCCTCTTCCGGACGTCGTTATGGAAAAAGATATTGCTTTATTGCCCAAAACCAAAGAAGAAGGACTTTGTGTGTCTGTAGGTTTGGTTGATGATCCGAATCAGCAGTATCAGGGTGCGCTGCAATTGGATCTGTCGACGATCAACACATATGTCATCGGCGCATCGCAAACCGGAAAAACCACATTTCTTCAAACGATCATTTATCAAGCAATTACACAGTATTCGCCTGAAGAAGTTAATATTTACATTGCTGATTGTGGCAATATGGCGCTCAAGGCGTTTGAGAATGTAAATCACGTCGGCGGTGTAGTTACTACGGCAGAAGAAGACAAGATGGCCAATCTGTTTAAGCTTATAAATAATCAAATCAAGACCAGAAAAGAGAAATTACAAGAAAAAGGTCTCGGAACATACAAAGCATATGTGGAAGCCGGCTTTACAGATCTGCCGCAAATAGTGCTAATAATTGATAATATTGCAGTTTTTCGTGAATACTATCCGAATTTCGATGAATACACTATGGCGTTCTCGAGAGACGGATTAAGTGTCGGTATAAGCATGATTGTCACATCGCTTCAGACCAACTCAATTGGTTTCCGTGTGCTTTCTAACTTTGGTTCCAGATTTGCATTCAACTGTAATGATTCCGGCGAATACGGCAACCTGTTTGACAGATGTAAAATCGTGCCTAAGGATACACCGGGACGCGGGCTCTGTACGGTCGAGAAGAGGGTTCTTGAATTTCAGGCATCGCTTTGCATTGAAGGCAAAAAAGAGATCGATCGCGTTAATAATATCAGGTCACTAACCGAGCGGATAAATGCCCAATTCGGCTCGAGAAGGGCGTTGCCGATTCCCGAGGTGCCGCAAGTGCTCAGGGCCACCGAAATTGCTGCCGTTCATCCTGTGCTTTATGGCAGCGGCTATAAAATACCGATCGGCATTAATTTTGATACGGTTGATTTTGAATACCTGGAACTTTTGAAAGCCGGAGCGTTTGGTATTTCCGGGCGCGAAAAGAGCGGGAAGACAAATTTTATCTCTCATATCCTAACAGCAATTAACAGGAATATTTTTAAGTCCATGACAGAGGCATATGTCATCGACAGCTCGGCGGGATCTTTGGAATTCAGCAACAGATTTGGGTTCGTTAAACACTACAGCTATTCAGCGGCGTCACTCTCCGAATATGTTGATGAGATTCTGGCGAAACTCGAAGAAAGAAAGGAAATGGTTTCTGCCTCCGTCGGAAAAACTCAAACTGAGGCGCTTGAAAATGAGCCGCTTTTGCTTTTGGTCATAGAGAATAGTGAAGTGTTCGATCTTTTAGCTGAGGATAAGCAACTTAATCTCAAGTTTAACCGCATATTTAAAGGATATAAAAAGCTGAAATCAATGATTATCTTTACGGACATTGAGAATATTGCATACGGTTATAATGCACCTGAGGCAATAAAATATCTGAGAGAGAATAAGAAAATGATGGTCTTTGATGATGTACAAAACATTAAAATCCTTGATGTTTCATCCAAACAGGTTAAAGCTTTCACAAGGCCGATTGTTCCAGGTGACGGCTATTACTTCATGGATGGCGAAATGAAAAAGGTTAAAACAATTCTTAATGATCTGAGGTGAAATCAATGACGAATATGGTAGAAAAAATCGACACCACTTCATTTGACGATGCCATTCGCAAAATATGGGATGCTCGGGACGCCTTTTATGAAATAAAGAGAGATTTTGACGAGATCGGCAAAAATGTTATGGCAAATTGGGACGGTGAAGCGAAAAATGAATTCAAGAAATCCTACAATTGCATGGCAAGAAAAATCAAAGACGAAGAGGATAACTTGACTTCATTTGGCCAAGAGCTTGAGGCGATAAGAGATATGTATAAAAAAGCCGATGAAGAAATAAAGAAGCAGCTGGCTCAATGAATATTTACACAGGAGGGTGATCAAATTGGGCAAATGGCAAGATCAATATGAGGTTCGAAAGCTGGAAAGCTGTAAAAAAGATCTCTTCGATGATGATAATCAGATCGGTAAGATTAATAGCGGACTTGACAATTTAGCTCAGGAATTCAGAGAGCTTATCTCTTGTGAATTTACTGAGCAAATAGCGTCGAAATTAAGCGACTACAAATTCTCAAGCGCCTATAACGATAGTGATCTGGTGAATGCAGGAGCTTATCTTGATAAAGAAATCGCAAGAAGAAATCAAGAGATTAAAAGCAAATACAGTTCAAACGGGGGAGATGTTAGCTAATGAGTGAACTTGCGATAAATTACAGAAAGGGCAACTTTACATCTTCCGCAAATCGGGTCAGCCGTGCACTGAATTCAAGATATAGCGATTATACAGGGATAAAAAATAGATTAAACAGTATTAATTCATCAAGCACATATCTTAACACAGCCGGAAACTACTTAACAAAAAAACTTACTAAAATCGAAGAATGTGATAACAAGATTTATAATTTCAAAAATAATGTTATTGGATTTGTCGAGTATGCTAACGGAGTCGATAAACGTATTGCAAGCCGTATTTCTCAAAATGCAAAAACAGTTTACAATCAAGTGGGTATTAAAACCGGGTTAATCGCGTCTTGCGTCAGATTCCTGAAAAATGCATGGGATTGGGTAAAAGAGCTTATAAGCGATGTTGGAGAATTTTTCGAAAATGTCAAAAATGAAATTGTAAAATTCTACAACGACAAATTAAAGCCGATGATTGATTCCATAATGGATTTCTATAAAAGGGAAATTGAGCCTTACTTGCGTGTCGTTATGGATGGAATTGGAGTTATTCTCGGAGCGGTGGCTCTGCTGGGGGCTATAGCGGCAATATTGGTTGCGGCAACTGCAGGGGCTTGGATATGGGCGCTTGTCGGAATTGTTGCAGGAGCGTTTTTGGTTATTGACTCTCTTTTGAGTTATATAAAAGATTGGGCGTCAGCTAAATATCACAAGGATGGTAATTATGAACAAAGCGAGTATGCTCACAATATTAGTAACCGTGATCTCTTTTACAACGCCGGAGGCGATGGAGCAGCAACAGCATATGATATAGGAAGTATTATATCATTTATATATGATCTTGGAAATCTTTCAAAGGGAGTCTACAAAGGAATAAATAAAGCTTGGAAATCAAGCGACTCTTTTGTCAAGAATCTTTCTAAAGTTCCTAAGGTAGTGGTTAAGGAATTCTTTGGGTGGAAGAAGAAAGATAACTCAGAGCCGTTCTTTTCTTCAATATCAAGCGGGAAAAGGGCTTTGTATCCAAACGGGAAACCGGTTCTCGGCTTGATAACATATAGTAGCGATAAACAGATGTTAGCCTTTTTAAACCTTACAAGAAATTATAAAAATTATAAAAAGATTTTTAATATTTTTGATAAATCGTATGACTATGACAAAAAAAGATTCCAGATATCCCCAAAGCAGTTTGGAACGGTCGGAGGAATTGTGGACTCAATAAACAATCTTATGAATAATCTTTTGATTAATAGGTACTATTAATTCCTTGAAAGAGTCTATACGGTGAAAAACAAATAAGGAGAAAAAATGATGAATACTGCTACAACTGAATATTTAAATCAAGCGCTGTTACTCTCAAATATGGACAAGTTTGAAGAAGCGTTGTCTTATGTTGAAAAGGCCGAAGCCGCAGATCCTATGGATATCGATGTGTATTTCAGGAAGGGTGAGCTTTATGTCATGCTGGACATGCTCGACGAGGCACAAAATGCGTTTGAAAAAGCTCTGCTGATCGATAAGCAGAGCGGAGAAGCGTATTTTCATTTGGGCAACGTAACCGTTCTGAAAGACGATTTTCAAGGCTCAAAAAATTTCTATGCAAAAGCCATTGCAAACGGTTTTGACGCAGCTCAAGTATATGTGAACCTTTGCAATGTCAGTGAGCATTTCAACGACTATCGTGCCGCCTTGGACTACGCAGACAAGGCCATAAAAGCGGACAAGTACAGAGGGGACGTATATCTTAAGAAAATTGAGCTGCTGAGGCTCCTTGGCAGGGTAGAGGACATTACTGCTACTTGTGATAAGCTTATTGAAACCAATCCCGATGTTTTTGAAGGCTATCATATCAAGTTCCTTACACTTGTAGAGCTTGGGAAAATTGAGGCAGCAGAGGAAACACTGAAAACGGCCATGATACTGTTCCCCGACGATCCTGGATTTATGCTTGATAAGGTGCGGCTCCTCATGAAAAAAAATGATTCGGCAGGGGCTTTGAAAGAAATTGATAAGGCTATAGACGATATGGAAGAGGTGCCCGTTGAATTTTGCATTGAAAAATCAGAGGTCTTGCTGAGCATGGCAAAGCCGGATGAAGCAAGCTCTTTGCTCGAGGTTGTGGTTGAATCCGAATATAACCAAGAGGCCTATTATCTGCTATTAAATATCTACATTGCACAGGAGAAATTTGACAAAGCGCTTGAGGTATCTGAAAAAATCATCAGCTCGGAAGAAGATACTGCAGTGTATTATTCGGCGCTTTATTACAGAGGTCTCTCACTAAAAAAACTCGACAGAAACGAACAGGCACAAAAAGCGCTTGAAGAGGCAAACGAAAAACTCCGCTTTGCCTGCACATTAAATCCGATGATGCTCGACTTGTATATCTTTAGGGCACTTGCCCTGTTTGACTTGAACAGGTATGAAGAATGCTTGGAAATGACCGATTATGTTCTCAGCGTTGCGGATGAGTTTTCTGCGGCGCACCTTATTAAAGCTCAGGTGTATGAAGCATTGGGCAATAAAGATAAGGCTGCTGAGGAGACAAGACTTGCCGGTGAGCAGTCGGAGCTTGTTTCACAGATTTTGGAGGCGCAGTAAATGGCAAATAAGCTTCGCGTCAACCCCGATGAGCTGCGTGACGGGGCCAATAAATACGGCGAGCTTGACACTAAGCTCGCAAACACAATTAGCAAAATCGATGAAGCGATCAATATCTTAAAGGACTCGGATTGGAAATCGGGCGCAAGTTCGGCTTACTTTAGCAAGTATGATACTCAGTGGAAAAAAAGTCTGGAAAATTGTCAAAAGATGCTCCATTTTATGAAGGAGGAGCTTTCCAATGCGGCAAACGAATTTGACAATTTATCCGGAGAGGTAAAAACGCAGATTCTCGACCGTATGCGTGATTGATTTGATTGACTGGATTTTGTCCATTCAATATAACCGGTATTTGAAAGGAGGCGAAAATAAATGGCAGAACGTATTTTACTTACCCCCTCTGAGATGAAAGAAGTATCATCATCAATAAAGGGAAAGGCAGAAGAGGCTAAGGCGATTTTTGAAGAAATACAGAAACTCGTCCAGAGCCTTGAGGAGTCTTGGGATGGCGCCGCGCAGGATCAGTTCTTTGAGCTGTATGATGGAATGCATCCTCAGATTATGCAGATTGCGGAGGAAACGCTTCCCGGCTTAGCCGATACCATTGAAGCAGTAGCTTCTGCAATAGAAGAAGCCGACGCAGAGATTGCTTCCTCGCTCAAAGGAAATGGCTGATAAGCCAAAACTACGCTTACCGGAGCTTTGCAGTTTTGCAAGGCTCTGGCGGGTGGCTTGTGGTGATTTAATATGAAATTGGACTATTTTGCATTAACTTGCCCCGGTGGAAGAGAGGTCAACGAAGATTCATGGGGGGCATTTGTTAATGATAACGGAGAATTGTGCTTTGTTGTCGCTGACGGTCTTGGAGGTCACGGATTCGGAGATCTCGCGTCTCAAAAAGCGGTATCGGTTTTTAAAGAAGTCTTTGACGGCTGTAAGTCCGATGCACCGGAGGAATTTATTGACGCGGCGTTTGCAAAAGCTCAAGACGAGATCCTTAATATGCAAAAGGAGCGCCACAATAAGCAAGGCATGAAAACTACATGCGTAGCCTTGTGCGTTTTTCAGGATAAAATCAGGTGGGGATATATAGGCGATAGTCGGCTATACGCATTTAAAAAGAATAAAATTGTTTTTCAAACGACAGATCACAGTGTGCCACAGTTATTGGTTATGGCAAAAGAGATTAAGCCCAGACAGATTAGGCATCATCCGGATAGAAACAAACTTCTGAAAGTCTTGGGTATCCCCTGGGAAGAAAAGCAGTTCCAAATTTCACAAGAATTCAAACCGGATGATTTTGATGCCTTTTTGCTTTGCTCCGATGGATTTTGGGAGTTAATTGATGAAAAGAGCATGAGAAAGCATTTGAAAAAGTCGGTTTCCGCTCAGAATTGGGTGGAAAGAATGGCTTGTGAAGTTAATGAAAATGGAGCAAACGAAGAAATGGACAATTATACAGTAATTGCTGTTATATTAAATAAAGAATAAGAGATATGAAATACGAAATAATCAAAAAAAGCATTATAGGGAAGCGGCCTGAGCAGCAGGACGCCGTTGATTACTTCCGTGCTAATGGGTTCTTATTTGCAGTAGTGTGTGACGGAATGGGCGGCATGAAAGGCGGAAGTGTGGCTTCGCAAACTGCTTTAGCATGCTTCAAAGAGCTGACGATGAATGCCGAGAATTTGTCAGAGGATTTGCCGGAATTCTTTCTCAGAAGCATAGATATTATGGATGAAGCCGTTTTTCGCATTGAAGATGAAGCGGGAGATAAAATGAATTCCGGAACAACCTTTGTTGCTCTTGCAATAAAAGATCGTTCAGCATTTTGGCTGTCTGTAGGCGACAGCCGGCTTTATATTTTGAGAGACGGAGAAATACTTCAGGTAACTCGCGATCACAATTACCTGTTCACCTTAAATCAAATGCTTTCTGCCGGCGTTATTTCAAAGACGGAGTATGAGGAGCAATTATTCAGAGGGGATCGCCTTACAAGCTATCTTGGTATGGGCGGGATCGAATTTATGGATATTTGTCAAGCCCCGTTTGCGCTTAAAAGCGGCGATTATTTGATCATCACGTCGGATGGACTATATAAAACTCTTTCTGACGAGGAGATTCAAGACATTATTATAGATGCGCAAAGCGTTAGAGCGGCGGCAGAGAGGATGGTTGATTCGGTTTTGGAGAGAGACAGAATCTGTCAGGACAACACATCTTTTGCTCTTATAAAAGTTATGGAGGATTGAAATGAAACCTGTTAAGTGCCCGAACAATCACTATTATGATTCAGAGAAATATTCTGAATGCCCTCATTGTGCAAAAGAAGGCCTGTTAAATATCCACAAAAGCGTAAAAGTCGAAGAACCTGTGAAGGAAAGTCGTGAGAGCGAAAAGAAACACTTTTCTTTATTCAAAAGAAACAATAAAAACAAAGAAGAAAACACCAAAAATAAGCCTCATACCGAAAGCGAGGTTTTTACATCTACAGATATTAAAATTAATGTAACTGCCGAAAACGGTAAAGACGATGATTTTGTTGAGCTTCCCGAAGAGCCGGCGTTTGAGAAAACCGTTAAGCTGGAAATGGAAGATGTTTACTCAAACTCCGAGCAAGAGAAACAGGAGAGGGAAGACGAAAGCAGCTATCAAGAGGAGCCTGTAACAGCAAAAGATAATTCATTGACTGCTGCGGTAAAAGCAACGAATTCTGCAGTGGTCTCTCAAGATAGCAAGACGGTATGCTTCTTTAATGCGGAGACCGAAACCGAGCCGGTCGTCGGCTGGCTTGTCTGCGTTAAAGGCAATTATGTCGGCGAGTCGTTTAATTTGAAAAGCGGTAGAAACAATATAGGCAGGTTGGTTAGTATGGATGTTGCTCTGGCAAAAGAGCCGAGTGTTTCCCGTGATAGACATGCCGTAATAATTTTTGAGCCTAATCGCAGTCAGTTTATTATTCAAGCGGGGGAGAGCAATGGCCTTACATACCTCAACGGTGAGCTCGTCGTTACTTATAACGAGCTAAAGAGGCTTGATCACATTATGTTGGGCAAGTGCGAGCTGGTTTTTGCTCCGCTTTGCGACGAGAGTTTTTCTTGGAATGATTATATACACGATTGAGACGAGGAGATTCTTTAATGGAGAAAAGATGCGTAAGCTGCTTTGGGCTTTATGATTCGGAATATGAAATGTGTCCGTATTGCGGGTACTATGAGGGAGACACTCCGGATGAAATCAACCAACTCCCGATAGGAACAATTCTGAATAACAGGTATATTGTCGGAAGAGTTTTGGGATTTGGCGGATTCGGAATAACCTATAAAGTTTGGGACAAGAAGCTGTCAACGGTTTGCGCAGTAAAGGAGTTTTTCCCAAGTTCCTTTGTTAACAGGAACCCCAACACAAATGAAATTATAATTTTTTCTGAAAAAAGAAAAGCGGAGTTTGATTTTGGCTTGTCAAGATTCCTTGATGAAGCTCAAAATATGGCAAAGTTTAATACGCACGAAAATATTGTTAATGTTTACGAGTACTTTGAGGAGAATAAAACGGCGTATATCGTTATGGAGTTCCTTGACGGAGAGTCTTTGAACATCTGTATGCAGAACGAAAAAATATCAATTGATCAAAGTGTTGACATTATATTAAAAATCTGTGCTGCGCTAAAAGATATCCATAAAGTCGGAATAGTGCATAGAGACATTAGCCCGGATAATATTTTTATATGCAAAGACGGAAAGGTAAAATTGATCGACTTCGGTGCGGCGCGCTTTTCTTCATCGGAAGAAAAGCAAAGAACGATTATTTTGAAACCCGGATTTGCGCCGCCGGAGCAATATGAGTCAGTGAGTGTTCAGGGCGCATGGACAGATATATATGCCCTGGGGGCAACTTTGTACTATCTTCTTACCGGAGTAAAACCGGAAGAATCAACCAACAGACGAATTAAAGATGAAATAGCGCCTCCCCATGTTCTTAATCCGGAAATATCCGAAAATGTCAGTAATGCGGTTATGAAAGCAATGGCTCTTGATAGGCATTTGAGGTTTGCTTCTGTTGAAGATTTTGAACAGGCTATCAACAACAAAAAGAAGGTTATTCCACTTAAACTTGAAGTGAAGAAGCGCAAGATCAGACGCTTTATCGGAGCTTTAGCAGGGACGCTTGCGGTTGTGATGATCGGGATCGTCTTTATGGTAGGCTATAAGAAAGAAAAGTCGGAGAACACATTGCCGAAAGCAAGCATTGAAATGTGGTATATTATCGACAAGGATCATCCGACTGAGCAGAAAAAGGCGCTGGAATCCATTGCGCAGGATTTTTGCGGCACATACAATACAGTTACAATATCTGTAATTGGACATGAGCATGAAGACTATGAGGCGAAGCTCAACGCGGCCATAGAGGCCGGTAAGCTGCCGGCAGTGTTTGAAGATTTTGGTGAGAACGGGATTAAAACCGAGGATTTGAAATCAACATTGTCTTCTGCGGCAGATAAATACGAGAGCCTTTTTATCAAGGAATATGTCAAAAACGGCGACACATCAAAAGCACCTTTGGGTTTTGAATGTTTAGCGGTGTTTCAGAACATAAAATTGGCAGACAAAACTATCAGTATAAAAAACGTAAATGACATAAAATACTTAGTCGCGGATGGGATGGTTGCTGCACCCGAGATAGCAAGTGTTTTTTCAAAAGACATCCCGGATATTACAAATGTGTGTGCCGAGAATGCTGACGATTTATTTATTAACGAGAAATCTCCGCTGCTTATATCAGGATCATCAACATTTTTTAAATTGAATTCCAAGATGGCCGGAAAGTATAAAATGATTATACCGGTTATTAAAAAAGTGTACTGCTCACCGAAAAAACTGTTTTGTGTTTCGTCATTGTCTGAAGATGAAATTGTCGTTTCTAAGACGTTTATAGAATACATGTTTTGCGCCAAATATCAGGAGATCTATCATGTCGACGGCGAATCCGGAGCGTTCCCGATGAACAAAGTTGCATGGAATTCATTTTTGGAAATATATCCGTCGTTTTCCGAATTCAAGAGTGACATTGAAAACGGAACAATATGCACATATTAGTCAGGAGGAATATTATGCGTTGCTATGGTTGTATGAAGGAATATGACGACAGCTTTGATATATGCCCGTTTTGCGGTTACAGTAATAGCTTTAAAGCCGAAGAAGCGTTGCAGATAGTTCCGGGTACGGTTCTGGCAGAACGCTATTTAATAGGACGCTCGGTTGGCTGCGGAGGATTCGGAGTTACATATATTGCATGGGACAGCCAGCTGGAAATGAGAGTGGCGGTCAAGGAGTATTTGCCCAGTGAATTTGCAACAAGAGTTCCCGGCCAAACCCTTGTTACCGCATTCAGCGGAGACAAAACTCAGCAATTCAGCGACGGTCTGGACAGATTTATTGATGAAGCCAGGCGACTTGCAAAATTCAGGAACGAAAAAGGCATAGTTAAAGTGTTTGATAGCTTTGAAGAAAACAACACTGCATATATCGTTATGGAGTACCTTGAAGGAGAGACCTTGGCCGCTTTCCTCGAGAGAGAAAAACGTGTCAGTGTTGACAAAGCGATAGAAATGATGATGCCTGTAATGGAGTCTCTGTCCGTTGTGCATGAGGCGGGTATTATTCACCGCGATATTTCGCCGGATAATATTTTTATTACAAGCAGCGGCGAGCTGAAGCTGATTGATTTTGGCGCAGCCCGATATGCAACCACTTCACATAGCCGCAGTCTTTCCGTTATCGTGAAGCCGGGTTATTCTCCCGAAGAACAGTATCGCAGCAGGGGAGATCAAGGACCGTATACCGATGTTTACGCGCTTGCCGGAGTGATTTATAAAATGGTTACCGGAGTTACTCCGCCGGATGCTATGGAGAGGCGCGCTTGCTTTGAGGGTAAAAATAAGGATATACTGGAGCCTGTATCAAAGTATACAAAAGAAATAACAGCTAATCAGGAAACCGCAATACACAACGCAATGAATGTCAGGATAGAGGACAGAACGCCGGACGTTATTTCTTTTGTCGGAGAACTCATATCAGACGAACCGGTAAAGAGGCGCGTAGGAAAAATTAAGAGAATTGATATTCTGAAATGGCCGCTGTGGTTGAAGATTACAGTTCCTACGGGAATCATAACGGTTGTTACACTATTGGTATTGCTTTTAACAGGGGTTATCCACTTTTCGTCACCGGAGACGGAAATTGACCATAATGGAATGGTTAGAGTTCCGTCTGTTTTGAACTACTCATTTGATGATGCCGTTAAACTGTTGAAAAAGAAGGGCGATTTGCTGAATATAGCTATCGGCGGAGGCGAATACAGTAATGATATATCGGAGAATAAGATTTATCTTCAGTCTCCGAATGCAGCTTCGCTTGTAATTCCTGGGACAAAAATTCTGGCAACGATCAGTTACGGCCCGGAGACGGAATATGTTATAGATGTTTTAGGGTATACAAAAGATCTTGCTCAAAAAGAGCTGGAAAGTTTAGGTTATGTCATAGAATTTGAAGAGAAGGCAAGCGACGATGCTCCGGGTTCTGTTATAGGGCAAAGTGTTAAGCCAAACGAAAAGCTTGCCAAAGGCGAAAAAATCGTATTGACAATCAGCACCGGCAACGATGAGATCGACACTTCCGTAGAGGCGGTAGTACCGAATGTTGTTGGCAAAGACAAGGAACAGGCCAAAAAACTTGTCGCCACGGCCAAGCTGTATTTGTCTATAGAGGACTCTGTTTATTCTGACAAACCCGCCGGACAAATCCTCGAGCAGGATCCCGCTGCAGGATATTCGGCGCATCAGGGCGACATTGTATATGTTGTGATCAGCCTTGGCAAAAAGACAATTAGAATGCCTAATGTCGTTGGCAAAAATATTGAAGATGCGAGAAGTGCAATTGAAAGCGTCGGCCTCTCTTGCGGCAAAGTTACTTATGAAGAAAACGACAAATATAATGAGAATTGTGTTATCAGTGCAAGTGCGCCTGCGGGCGAAGAGCTGGTGGAAGGCGCGTCGGTAGACTTTGTTGTCAGCAAGGCGGCAACGGTATCGTTGAGAGATGTTGTCGGCTCCTCTGAAAAACGTGCAAGCAGATTGTTGAACGATGACGGGCTGTCAGTAAAAATAATACGAGAGAGCAGCGAGACCGTTGACAAGGGCTATGTTATAAGTCAAAGCCCGAAATCCGGAACGAAGCTTAAAAAGGGCGATGTGGTAACCATCTGCATAAGCACCGGCTCGGAAAGTGAAGATATTGAAACCGAAAAAGCCTCCCTTGCGAGCATAGAAATGTCAAATGAGCCGAAGAAAAAGACATACTATGTCGGAGAGGACTTTGACAAGACCGGGATGACGGTAACCGCACTTTATACGGACGAAAGTACAAAGACGATTACAAATTATTCGATTTCACCGAAGACTTTTGATAGTGTCGGGAATAAAACGGTTACATTGACTTACAGTGAAGGCGGGGACAAGCAAACAGCTGTAATTGGTCCGTTTGAAGTCAAAAAGCCTACTATAGAGATAAACCCCTCGTCTGTTTCTGTTGTCGAAGGTAGTACAGTCAATGTTACGGCTACTTTAACCCCGGCTGAGGCCAAGATTAGCGACTGGAAAATCGGTGATACCGCAATTGCCTCTGTGTCAAACGGAGCAGTCACAGGCAGGGCTGAGGGAAGAACGGATTTAACCATTTATTACACCTATAAGGCAAAAACATATTCCGAAAAAATCTCGGTAACGATTACAAAGAAAATAATAGAAGTTGATAGTGTTAGGATCACGCCGGAACGAATAACTATGAAGGTCGGCGAAGCAAGACAACTTAATGCAGTGATTTCACCGAGGAATGCAACCGATAACAAAGTTCATTGGAAAGCTTCAAACGGGCACATTGAAATTGATTCTGCTGGTGTAGTTAAGGCTGTAAGTTTTGGCTGCACGAGTGTTTTTGCTTTGGTTGGAGGAAAAATGTCGGAGCCTTGTGTTATTAATGTCGAAAGGCCTCGATATACATTGAAGATCAACAAAGGCAGTGGTATATCTTCGGTCAGCGGCGGCGGATCATATACTGCGGGGCAAAAGGTAAACATAAGTGCAACGGTTTCAAGCGGCTACGATTTTTCAAAATGGAGTTCGAGTGGCGGAGGATCTTTTAGTAGCACGACAAGCGTAAGCACGACCTTTACAATGCCGGAGGGCAACGTTACGATAACTGCCAATGCCGTGCAAAAGAAGTATACGCTTACAATAAATAAAGGCAGCGGCATATCTTCGGTCAGCGGCAGTGGATCATATACCGCAGGGCAAAAGGTAAACATAAGTGCAACGGTTTCAAGCGGCTACGATTTTTCAAAATGGAGTTCGAGTGGCGGAGGAACATTTGGAAACACGGCAAGTGCGAGCACCACGTTCACGATGCCCTCAGGTAATGTAACAATAACCGCCAATACCACACAAAAGAAGTATACGCTTACAATAAATAAAGGCAGCGGCATATCTTCGGTCAGCAGTGGTGGATCATATACGGCGGGGCAAAAGGTGACTATACGCGCAACTCCGTCAAGCGGCTACGATTTTTCAAGGTGGAGCTCGAGCGGCGGAGGATCGTTTAGCAGCACAACAAGTGCAAGCACTACCTTTACAATGCCGGCGGGCAACGTAACAATAACCGCAAGCGCAAGCCGCGTAAATGCAACCTCGCTTTCTATTTCGCAAAGCAGCAAATCGCTGACGGTTTATGACACATCAGTAACCATAGACGAATGCCCTGACGAGGTGACAGTTGGCGATTCGCTGGTGGTTAGTGTGTCACACTCTTGGTGTAACCCATCTTTTACTATAGAAGCAACGGTCGGCCCAAGCAATGCATATGATTTGGATGTTAATGTTTCTTCAAGTGATTCTTCAGTGGCGTATGTCGTGTCAAAAAGCCGTAACGGGAATACGACGAAAATTGTTATAAGAGCAGGAGATATAGACTATAATGTGACAAAGACAGCGACAATAACAGTTTCTCTCTCTGAGGATTCGAGCGTGAAGCAAACATGTAAGGTTACTGTGAACAGACCGCATTCATTAGAGTTTTCTTCAAGCAACGAGAGTGTTATTAAGACATACAGTGGCTGGACCTCGCCAAGTGCAGTCGGAACAAACGGTAATTATTCGGCAAGCGCGGTTTTAACGGTCAGAACCTACCAGGGAAATACCGCATCCAAAACAGTTAAAGTGAAATCCCCCGGGTACTTTGATTTCCCCAAAATTTCAAATGGCTATAAAGTATATAATAGTTCATGGAATGAAGTCGGTGGCGTATGGGGAGGCAGGTACTATGTCCAAGGTTGCTATTATCGATACTATAACGGTAAATATCGTACCTATGCGTGGGTAGACGCAAGCTCAGGTGCATCGTGGGGTACAACTACCGGTTGGGTGCTTATGTATACGTGGTCTTGACCGAAAAGGACATATTTAAGATTTTAGCAAAAAAGAAGCGATTGCGGCTCAATGCTGCAATCGCTTCTTTTAACTATTTAGTTCATTTAACAAGCTTATTCAGTGAGGACGGTATGACCATATTCGAGCCGAAGAGCCTTTTGAAGAACGCTGCAAGCTTCTGGAAGAAGCCTGCTTTCGAGGTCAGCTTCTGCGAAGCGGTTATCTCATTTCCGTTCGCGTCCTTGACCGCGTTGCCGCTCTTGTCAACGACTTTCGCCGTTATCGTCGCCGAGCCTTTGGAGACGGATTTCACGCCGCAGGTCATGCCGTCGGCGGAGGGCATAAGCTCAAACCCGCTGCCGTCCATGCTCCAAGCCACCCTTGCACCCTCAGGCAGATCTGTCACGTTCGCATGAAGATTCAATGTGAATCCGTAGCTGACCGTCGTGACAGAGGGGGTTCTGATCGAGAGCTTCGGATAAACAGTCGGCGCAAGGCTCTTGCCGCACTTGTCGCAAAGGCCATCGTTATTCATATCGGTGTGACCGGTGGCGGGAACAGTCGTCCTCGCTTTGATCACCGTGCCGCAGGTCGAGCAATGGCTTCCCTCGGTCAAGCCTGCCGTTGTGCAGGTCGCCGCAACTGAGTTGTCAATGACAGAGGTGTGTGCCTTTTTCTCGATTTTTTCATTGTATGTGTTGCCGCATTTCGTGCATTTGAGCGTTTTGCTTCCCTCTTTGGTGCAGGAGGGATCAACACTTTCTATGACGGTATAGTTATGGTCGCATGTTGACCAGTGAGCATAGAGGATAGTATCTGCACTAAATATTGTTTCTTCCGTTATTTTAGTACCGCCGCTTGCCGCTGTATACCAACCATCAAAATTATATCCGTTACGGGTTGGAATTGGTAGTGCTCCGATTGGCCAACTATCGTTGACACTAATCTCAGAAATAGAGCAATCACCGCCAACTGCGTTTAGCTCGATTTTCACAATTGAGTTAGGATTATATACAGTAACAACAATATCTTCTGAGTCTACAAAGCCGATCTTGTTCATGCATTGCACATGTATAATGTAAACCCCGGCTTCGGAAAAAGAAGTTGTGTGCGAGGTGTTACTCCAAACCTCAGTGACAGTTAGTTCGCCATTACGGAAAGAACCGAATCTATACCATGTTGCATTTGTTGCGCCGTAATTAAAAGTAACTTCTTCGTTCACAGCAACGGTTGTTGCCGTTGCGGTTATGAAAGGATCGGTTGGTGCGGTTGCGTACGAAAATTCATCCAAATGAATAGAGTAGATGCTTGTTGAATGGCCGCTGTGGGCGCCAGAAGAAAAAACCGTATACATCAAACGATTATTCCATGCGGCATTATGAGCATATGCAGTTAAAAAGCCATCAGAAGTAACTCCACCGCAAAGAACAACATGAGGGAAACAGCTTTTTGACATACCTCCGCACGTTTCGCATACATAAAACAGTGGATCTCCAGCTGAAACTTTTCCGCTATTATCAGCCATTCTTATTCTGGTGTTTTTTCCTGATCCATAAGTCTTTAATTTGTAAACTGTGCCGTAAGGTTTTAAACTGTTATATAAGTTGTAACAAACCTTATCTGAAACACTTATTCCTCCTGCGGTAATACATGCAGCAACAAATTGTGCACATAATCCAACTCCATCATTCCAATGCTTTTTTGCATAGTCAACGGCAGCGGAATGGCTATATTTTGAGGTGCTTGCGTTTGCAGATCCGCCTATGATAAATGTTCCGAACAGTATAATTATACACATCGAGATTGATAAAACTGAACGTGAAGATTTTTTCAAAATGTTTTTCCTCTTCATTTTTTTGCCTCCTGAATTCATTTTTGAGTCTTTCCTTAGGGCGCACCTCGCCCTTATGAAAAAATCTCTCATGAATAAAGACAAGATTTCACAAAATCGGTTCACGAAATTACAAAATTTTTCAAAAAATTTTAATTTTAGGTTACTGCTAAAAGTTTGCGTTAGGTCAAAGGAAGTTACAAGCCTTTCAATCACACCCGCTGCCGCCTACAATTCCGCGCTCCTTTTGAAAGGCGCTTTCCATTGGTGTGGGATTGTTCGTAAGCAACGAAAAACGCCGCCTGCCTTTAACGGCAAGCGGCGCTGCTTTGTCAAAACTTTGCGTTGAAATTCGGATATTCAAAGAAAACAACAAATCCGAACCCCTCGCCAACCGGCATTAGGTTCGGATTTGTACTGTTTGGTGGACCTGAAGGGATTCGAACCCACGACCTCTCGGATGCGAACCGAACGCTCTCCCAACTGAGCTACAGGCCCATACTATTCGGATGTTATCCATAATGCTCTGAAATTATAACTCTTTTTTGCCGTCTTGTCAACACCGTATTTTCAAAACGGTGAGATTTTTCCCCGCCGCTCGGCGGTGAGCGGTCGCGGAGCGACAGCGGTATGATAAAACTGAGCTTATTTCTTCATGAAACTGCGGCAGATTTCGTCGAATTCCCCGCGGTTTGCAAGCAGGCGGCGTATCTCCGCGAGAGCCGCGGCGTTCTGAGCCGAGGCAAGACGCAGCTTCAGATATCCGCCCTCGCCGTATTTCTCCGCCACATGGGAGTGCGCCCGCTCAAGCTGCCCGGCTTCGTCAAGCTCCGGGTAATTCGCAAGACCGTATTGCACCGTGCGGCGCAGCACTGTCATCGGGTCAAGCTGCCTGTCCGCTTCGCTGACTATCAGCCCATAGATCGAGCGAGGCTCGTGCTTCGATGAGGCGCGGTGATCCTCGACCGCCTGCGCCATCGTCTCTATCTGCTCCGCCGTGAAGAATTCACGCAGGGCGGTGTCGCCGCGCATGAGGCGACCCGATGAAAGCTCGTGACCGTCCCTGCCGAAGCGCAGCCCGAGATCGTGACAGGCGGCGACGGTGTAGACCATGTCGATGTTGACGTCAAAGTTTTTCGCCAGCTCCATGCTCTTTGAAATGACCGCCAATGCGTGGTCGACTCGGTGACCGGCGTCGAAATCCTCATACTGCGGCAGGATGCTGTCCTCGATATATTCTTTCAGTCTTTCGTTCACTGCCATAATCGCTCCTTTGTTGTTTCCGAAGAGGATTATATCAATTTTTCAGTTGCCTGTCAATTCGTGAGACTGTGCAAATCCCGATATTTGTCGGTTGACCGCCTGTTTCTGGCGGCGGAGCTTCTCTTCGATTATATCAACGTCGCGGTTCCTCAGAAAATCCTCGATATCGGGGGGCGGCATATCCAGCGCGCGCAGATACCTTATCGTGTTCAGCGCCTCGAATTGGCGGGGGCCGTAGTAGCGGTAGCCCGTCTCGGGGTCGGTGTATTCGGGCGAGAGCAGGCCGGTGTTGTCATAGTGGCGCAGGCTGCTGACGCTCAGATTAAAGAGCTTCGCGACCTCGCCTATAGGGAAAAGCCTCGGCATATCCATTTTTACGCCTCCGTTTTGATTTTACTGCGGTGTTTCATCACGGCGAATGCGATAACGCAGACTATCACCGACACCAATGAGCCTACCGCCGTGGCAAGACCCATCGGGAAGAGCGTTGCGGGAAAGAATTTGGACATCAGGTATGCGCCGGGTACGCGGGCGAGCGTGAGCGAGAGGACGTTGTGCAGGAACGACAGCCCCGAGCGTCCGCAGGCGCAGAAATAACCGCTGAAGCAGAAGTGGATGCCCGCCATGGCGCAGTCGAGAATATATCCTCTGAGATATTGCCCGCCGGCTGTGATAACGGCGGGGTCTTTGTTAAACAGCCCCACCACAGGCTCGGCAACGAACTGAATTATCACCGAGACAATAACTCCGAAGCCGAAAGCGAGGAGAATTCCGTAGCGAAGGGTCTGCTCGGCTCGCTCGGGCTTGTTTGCGCCGATATTTTGAGCGCCGAGGGCGGAGACAGTCGAGAGCATTGAGGACGGCACAAGGAAGAGGAAGCTGATGACCTTCTCCACAATGCCCACCGCCGCCGCGTCGGTCAGACCTCGGTTATTCGCAATTATGGTTATCACGATGAAACCCACCTGGATCAAACCGTCTTGCAGCGCAACGGGCACGCCGATTTTGAGCAGCTGACCCATCACCTCGCGCTGCGGGCGCAGGTCGCTGCGGCTCAGCTTGATCTCACCCCGCTTGACAATGACGGCGAGCGAAATTATCACGCTTATCGCCTGGGAAAGGGTCGTGCCGAGGGCTGCACCGGTGGGGCCTAAATTGAGTGCGCCCATGAAGAGATAGTCGAGGGCGATATTTGCGGCGCAGGCAACGGCGATGAAATACATCGGGCTTTTTGAGTCGCCCATACCTCTGAATACGGAGCTTATTATGTTATACGCCGTAATAAACGGGATGCCGATAAAGCAGACGGTGAGATAATCAATCGTGCCGTTGACCGCCTCGGCGGGGGTGGACATGACCGAGACTATCGGCCTTACGAGCAGGAGCAGCACGGCTGTCAGGGCGACGGATACGCCGAAAAAGAGCGTGACGGTGTTGCCGACGCATTTTGAGGCTCTTTTGCGGTCGCTGCCGCCGACGGCCTGCCCGACGCTGACCGTTGTGCCCATTGCGAGGCCGACGATCATCACGGTGAGCATATGCATCACCTGCGAGCCGATAGACACGGCGGTTGTTGCGGCCGTGCCGTCAAATTGACCGATGATAAAGAGATCCGCCATGCCGTAGAGGGTCTGTAAGAAGTATGAGAGCAGATAGGGCAGAGAGAAAAAGATTACATTTTTGAATACGCTGCCGGTCGTAAGATTTCTTTCCATGATTATTGCTTCCTTGGATCGGTTTTTATCTATTATAAACTCTACACCTATTGCAGAGTCAAGGTCTTTTGACAAAAAAGTTGCAACAGATGCGGAGTTTAAAGATTTTTTCAGAAAAAAATTTAAAAAACCTATTGACAAACGGAAAAGAAATGATATAATAATGATAACAGTTATCGTTATTGAAAGGAGACGGCGGTATGACGAAGCACAGCAAGCAGCGTGACGCGATATTTGAGAATCTCCGCTCGCGCAAAGATCACCCCACCGCTGAGGAGATATATCTCTCGCTCAAGCCCGCGATGCCTGCGATCAGCCTCGCCACGGTCTACCGCAACCTTGCTCAGCTTGAGAATGAGGGCTTGATACTTCGCCTCGGCTCAGGCGGCTCTGCAAGGTATGACGGAGACACCGACCCGCATTATCATCTCCTTTGCCTCGGCTGCGGCAGGGTATTCGATATCCCGTATATTGACGACGGCGGTCTTTGCGAGAAGGCAGGCAAGCTCTTCGACGGCGAAGTGCTCTCGACGGTCGTTACATTCCGCGGATACTGCGCCCGCTGCGCCGAAACCCACAAAAGCTGAAAATAAATCAAAAAACCATTAATTAAACGGAGGAAAAAATCATGAAAAAGTTTGTATGCTCAGTCTGCGGTTATGTTTATGAAGGCGACGCTCTCCCCGAGGGCTACAAGTGCCCGGTTTGCAAGGCTCCCGCTTCAAAGTTCGTTGAGCAGAGCAATGAGGGTATGTCATGGGCTGCCGAGCATGTAGTCGGCGTTGCTCAGGGCGTCAGCGATGAGATCCTTGAGGGTCTGAGAGCTAATTTCGCCGGTGAATGCTCCGAGGTCGGCATGTATCTTGCCATGGCGAGAGTCGCTCACCGCGAGGGTTACCCCGAGATCGGTCTCTATTGGGAAAAAGCCGCCTATGAAGAGGCGGAGCACGCAGCGAAATTCGCCGAGTTGCTCGGTGAGGTCGTGACCGACAGCACCAAGAAGAACCTTGAGATGAGAGTTGAAGCCGAGAACGGCGCGACCGCAGGTAAGACCGCTCTTGCCAAGCTCGCTAAGGAGCAGGGCCTTGACGCTATCCACGACACCGTCCATGAGATGGCTCGCGACGAAGCCCGCCACGGCAGAGCTTTCGAAGGCCTCCTCAAGAGATATTTCAACTGATTTATCCTGCATAATCAAACAGGCACGGTTTATCCCGTGCCTGTTTTTTTATGCCTCTCCGCAAGATGGCGTGAATTGTGCTGTCGGCTCGCAGTTATATCGGCTTCGCATGTGGATTTTGCTGTTCGCTTGCAGTCATGACAGAGGATTGATTTTCATACAACAATAGCGAGCCTGAAAATATTCTATTAGCACCGCAAGTCACGCAAAAAAAGGCTCCGTGGGCTGTCAAACAAAAGAGCACGCCGGAGCGTGCTCTCTCTATACCATAATACTATTGTGCTTTCGGCATGGCGATGCTGACCTTGAAGAGGTCGCCGTCGATGGCGATGTTGAATTTACCGCCTTGCAGCTCGCAAAGGTCGTTTGCTATTGAAAGCCCGAGGCCGCTGCCCTCGCCGGAGCGGGAGGCGTCGCCTCTCACGAAGCGCTGTGTCAGCTCCTCCGGAGCAATGTTGAGCGGGAATTTGGAGATGTTGCGGAAGATCAGCGTGCCGAAATTGTCGCCGCCGTTGACGTCGATATAGACCCTCGTGCCCTCAAGGGCGTATTTACGCAGGTTGGAGAAGAGATTCTCAACTATCCGCGAGGTCTTTTGAGCGTCGGCGATTATCATCACGGGCTGGGCGTGGAAATTCAGCACAATCTCGATGTTCTTCTCCTTCAGTTCATCCTCGTGCTCGCCGACTGCCTGCGCCGCAAATTCGCAAAGGTCGATTTTTGTCGGATGCAGCTCGACTGCGCCCGAGGAGGCTTTTGAAGCCTCGACCAGATCCTCGATGAGCTTTTTCATCTTCTGTGATTTCTCATCAAGGATGCTGATATATTTCTTGGCGTCCTCGTCCTCGACGTTGCAGCGTTTGAGCAGGTCGACATAATTGACTATCGAGGTCAGCGGCGTTTTGAGGTCGTGCGAAACATTCGTGATAAGCTCCGCCTTCATGCGCTGATCCTTGACCGCGCTGTCGACCGCTTTCTCAAGGCCGTCCTGCATGCTCGTGATATCCCTTGCGAAATTCCGCAGGAATGATGGCATAAGGCCTTGATCTATCCTCACATTCAGCCTGCCGAGGCGCACGCTTGCGACGCCGTGCATTATCCTGTCAAGCGAAGCGATAAAGAGGATGACCCAAAGCATTACCGGCAGGTCGATCATCAGGGTGATGACGAGAGGAACGGCGCTGTTTGAGGTGAGGCAGAGAAGCACCGCAAGAAAATTTATGAGGAAAAACGTCAGAGTCAGAATAATTGCAAGGCGCTTGAACCTCTTGCCGCTGCCTGCCATGTAGTCG
>ULXP01082608.1_pt1 | contig 27743 bp, 22 predicted proteins | sample 1961351 | NCBI WGS metagenome assembly ULXP01 (sample SAMEA4835840, study PRJEB28245) | human gut metagenome | biome: gut microbiome; material: fecal sample | place: Denmark | collected 2008 | reverse complement strand
GCCGTACCAATGGAGAAATCATTCTGGCTGATGCCCCATTTTAATACATAAATATCGATGGTCTGCGATACGCTCTGTACCAGACCGTTTCCAAGCAGATACTGGATCTCAAAACCTGCATTCAGTACGTTTCCGACATTCATTAAAAGTAAGATCATGATCGTCGGCTTAATTCCGGGAAGTGTGACATATTTGATTCTTGCCCAGCGGCCCGCACCATCCATATTTGCAGCTTCATAGAGTGAAGGATCGATTGCTGTGATCGCAGATAAATAGATGATCGCATTCCATCCTGTCTCTTTCCATACATTTGCAAATGCCACGATCGGCCAGAAGTATTTCGGATATGCAAAGAAGTTGAGAGGCTGGTCTAAAATACCAAAGTTCACTAAAAGTTCGTTGATAATACCGGTGCCCGATAATGCATCATGTAAAATACCGGTAACAATAATCCAAGAAAGGAAATGCGGCAGATAAGAAATGGTCTGTACGACCTTTTTTCCTCCCTGTGATTTTACCTCGTTCAATAAAATTGCAAATACGATTGCCATCACAAAGGTGACGACCAGATTGATCACACCCATGGCAAGTGTATTTCTGATTACCAGCAAAAAGGTTGCATCGGAAAATAACTGCTGGAATTTTGCAAGTCCCACAAAAGAAGAATGAAGTAGGCCATCCTTCGGTTTATAATTCTGAAAAGCCATCAGCCAGCCGCCAAGAGGCAGATAACAGAAGATCACTCCATACACTACGATGATCGCTGACCATATTAAAAGAACCTTCTGCCGCTTTATTTCTTTCCATGTGATTTTTATCTGCGGCTCTTTGATTTTTTGTTTTTGTTTTTTTTTCGTTACTGTTATTGAAGCCATAGTTTCACTCCTCTTTTTTAAGAATGGGGACTGTCATTCGTCCAGTCCCCATCCCGTTTTCTCACAATTTTTACTGATATTTTTTTGCTTCCTCAATTCTGCGGTCTAATTCTGCCTGCATCTCATCAATAAATGCCTGCGGATTACAGTTATTGTAGACACCCATGTACTCTTCCCATGCACTGTCAAAGTCAGATGCCATAACGACCTTCGGAAGGTATTCATGTTTTACTTCGCCCATCTTTGTCCATGCCATGCCGCCCTCAGTTGCAGTCGTCATGTTGTTTGAATAGGAATACATCGGATACCACGGTCCCGGTGCCTCGCTGGTTCCAAGCATATCCACATAAGTCTCTGCGCCATATGCTTTAAAGCAGTTCTGTACGTCCTCGCTCAATCCGTCATAGAACTCTTTTGCCTGATACTCCGGTTTCATTGCATTAATGCCGTCACGGCTGGTACCGGAATACTGTGGGAAATAAGAATATGTACAGCTGTGGGATGCCTTGTAAGCGGTGTCGGAGGACTGCATTCTCATATCCTCGGTACGATAATACTCACCATTTTCATCCACATCATAATCCACACCTTTTTCGCCCCAGAAACGAAGATCATGTACTTCCTGGTCTAACAGATCATTGATGAACTGAAGGGCGCCCTCCACGTCTTCGCAGCTTGTGGTGATTGCAAGACCACTTGACACATTTAATGTTCCGCCGGAGTTGTGCCACTGGTTCTTCATACCTTCGTCGATTGTGATCGGAAGCGGTACATAATTGCAGCCTTCCTTGTCAAGTCCCTGCTGCTTAAATGCATCATTTACGTTGTATGCAAAATCCCACCACTGATCGATCATTCCAAGTACACGACCGGTTGATAATTTTGCAATGTACTCATCATAGGTCTGTGTAAAAGACTCCGGATCTACGATTCCTTTCTGGTACTCTTCATTTAATTTCTGGAAGTAACGTTTTGCTGTCGGTGTTGTATTGTAATCTATGATCTTTAATTCATCCGGGTCTACGATACAACTTCCATCATTTGGATAGCCATCCAAAAACTGTGGTGCATTTTCCAGACAGAAGTATCTCCAGTCATCGCAGAGGATCGTGTACGGGATATTTTCTGTTCCGTCATCCATGGTCGGATTTGCTTCATTGTATTTCTCGATCAGGTCAAAATACTGATCCATCGTATGGATCTCAGGATAGTCTGCCCACTTTAACACTCTCGTCTGGATCCAGAATGCCTCGTCATTGTGGGTGGTTGCTTTTTCTTCCCCGTAAATATTTCCAAACTGATTGATCCAGTAGATATGTCCATCGTCCTGACGGAGTTTATCCCATTCCTCATCTGTCAAAAAGTCTTTGATGTTTGGATATTTGTCTATGTAATCATCCAGTGCTACCAGCGCACCCGCATCATAGAGCTGTTTCATTCCGTCGCCGCCATCGATCATATCCGGATACTCACCGCCTGCGATCAGTGTTCCGACTGCCTCCTGTGCTGTCTGTCCGGTCAGCCATGTCTCCTTGCATTTTGCGCCTGTGATCTCTGCGATCTTCTGCTCGATCTCATTGTCATCATTGATCTCTGAACCAGGTACTGCAAAAAATGCGGTAAACTCTTTCACGCCGGATGAATCATTTGTGGTTTCCCCTGATGAACCTCCCTCTGTGGATGCTGCGCCATTTGTTCCTGTGGTATTGGTATTTCCCCCGCCACATCCGGTAAGCATTGACGCTGCCATTGCCATAACAAGCAATACTGACACTGCTTTTCTTCGTTTCATTTTTTCTCCTCCTTCTTAATCACATCTGATTTCTGTAAGATCTGTATCAGATTTAGTAATTTTATTTTACCAATTTGTCATTTTTCTACAACCGGACAAAAATCAAAAAAAGTCATGACAAATTTTAGTTTCTCATCTAAAATCTGTCATGACTCTCTATCACAGGTACTATTGTCCTCGTTTATTCATTTGCACTGCGTGTCTTCTTGCGATACGTTGTCGGCGTACATCCTTTGCTCTGGATAAACCGGTTAATAAAGTAATCCAGATCACGGTATCCTACTTCTTCCGCCACAAGATAGATTTTATCATCCGTCCTAAGAAGGATCTCCGCTGCCCGCTCGATCCTGTAATTATTCAGATATTCCTTGAACGATACACCATATTTTTTCCGGAACATCTGCCCTAAATAAGCACTGTTGACAAAATATTTCTTCCCGAGTTCTTTGAGCGTCAGATTCTCTGCATAATTTTTCCGGATCTCCCCCTCCACATCAAGAAGCACACCGCGGGACGCATTCTGCCTTAACTGTACCAGATAATCCGCATACTCCATGACGAATCTGCGGAAATGTGAAAGGCTTCCTCGGATCATATGTACCTGAAACGCATTTTCGCAGATATACTGTAACACCTCATCCTGATTGACGCTGTCATCCTGCTCCATCGCAAGGGAAACCAGACGGTACAGGAGATAATTCATGTTCATCTGTACCAATTCCGGGTTCATTCCCGCCTCATTCATCTCCTCATAGATCGCTGCAACATTATCCTCGATCTGTTTCTTGTCATTCTCTTCCACACTCCGCAGCAGATCCTCGATTTTTTTGCGGCTCACCACAATACCGGACGGATTTTTCTGCTCTTTCGAATAGTACAATAGATTCGGCATCACCTTAAAATTGGAAAAAGTCTTTGCGATCACTGCCGACCGGAAAGATTCTGAGATATCACTGATATCTTCCACCTCACTGCCGACATACATCACGACCGGATGGACTGTGCTTTTCTGAATCTTTTCCAATAGCAGATTGATATATTCCTGCTCCCGCAGTCCCTTTTCCTGCGAAATTTTTTTACAGAAAATAAATCCCACATCATAACATTCTTCCTTGCCTTCCGCGTCTAAGAATGTAAGACAGCTGTATTCACCTCCAAGATACTGCATGCAGGCTTCATATATCTGTCTCTGGAGCTGCCGTTTCTTTTCCGGTCCTATGTCCGTATCCGTCTCGCCATCCTCCGTCTCGCCATCCTCCGACTCGATCCCGATATAGCGGATCCCTCTTCCAAAATCCACCTGTCCTTTAACATAAGAGAGTGCCGTTTCCTCCTGTCTGCCGAGCAAAAGTGTCTGCATCTGCTGCACAAAATACGCTTTTCCGATTTTCCGGATTCGCTCGCTCTCTTCCTTTTTATCCTGCTGCATCTGTTTTACCTTTGAAAGCAGTGCAAGGAGCTGGCTTTTCTGGATCGGCTTTAATATGTAATCCGTACACTGCCATTTGATTGCCTCTTTCGCATAGGTAAAGTCTCCATAACCGCTCAGTATTACAAAAAATGCCTCTGACAGATGCGTTTCCCTGATATATTTTAAAAATTCCAGACCATTCATAACCGGCATTTTGATATCCGCTAAGATCAGGTCGACCGGATTACTCTTTAAAAATTCTACCGCCTCACTGCCATTCCCCGCAGTTCCCACAATCTCAAATCCTTCTTTTTCCCAGTCAATCAACGCAGAAAGTCCCTGTACGATAAATGGCTCATCGTCCACAAGTAGCACTTTAAGCATTCTATCCCCTCCATTCTTTCTCCCATAAAATTTTCCCTATCTTCTCCTTTTTATGAAATTGCATTCAAAGGTATCACTACAGATACTTCTGTTCCAACACCTCTTTCACTTTCGATATGAAATTTTACATGATCTCCTGTATACATTTTCAGTCTCACGCAGGCATTGATCACACCTACCCGTCCTTTTTCTTTAAGCATCTCGATATTTGCCTCATCCATGCGTTCCTGCAGATAATTCAGATATTCTTCCGGCATCCCCTCCCCGGTATCCTCCACTTCAAGATGCAGATTATTTTTATCTTTATATACACGGACTAAGATCCATGACTGTGACGCTTTTCCCTCAATACCATGCACACATGAATTTTCCGTAAAAGTCACTAACGATAATTTAGGAATCTGGTACTCCCTGCAGTCATCCTCCATTTCAATGCTGTATCTTAGCCGGTCACCAAAACGGTATTTCTGAAGTTTTAAATACGACTCCACAAAACCGATCTCCGCACCAAGGCTCACAATATCCGTTCCCCAGTCCACATACTGCCGTTCCATCAGCGAAAGCTGTTCGATCATTTCCGCTGTCTCATCCTCATGTTTTAAGATGCTCCGCATGCGGATATTTTCCAATACATTGAATAGAAAATGCGGGTTGATCTGGCTGTGAAGTGCCAGAAGTTCCGCCTTTTGTCTGGCAATATCAGCATCCTGTCTGGCAATCTCCGACTCCTGCTGTTTTAACCTGCTCTCATAAACCGTCTCGATCAGATGATTCATCCGGTTTGCCATGGAATTATAATGCTGCATCAGCTGACTGATCTCATCGGTTCCTGATATTGTTTCCACCACTTTTAATTTTCCGGTATGATCCTGCGAAAAGGTATCTTCCAACAGATGCAGACGTACTGTAAACGAACGGTTTAGAAACTGCATAAATACCCACGGAAGAAAATTATTGATCAACACCAGCAGGAGCATCGGTATGGCATTGTTCCACAAAATTTTTGAGATCTGTATTTCCGGATACCGCACATAGATCTTCAGCGGCTGTCCATATAATTCTTTCTCCTGCACATAACACTTTTGCATGGTACCCTTATCAAACCTCTCAAAAGATTCTTTTATGTTGTTTCGTCCGGTATTTGAAAAGATAATCTTATCACTGCTGCAGATATACACCTCTGATTCATAATTTGCCCTCAAAAGTCCGGTATTGACCGCATTATAATCCAGATCAATCTTTAAAACTTTTTCATGCGGATCTAACATATAACGGTTTAATTTCCGGATAATCGACACCTTTCTTAAATCCGTCGGAGATGTATCGTGCGTTTCATCCATGTAGGCACAAAATACAAAATTGTTCCCGGAATCCTGCAGTTTCTGATACCATTCCGTCTGTTTTACACGTCCTAACTTTTTGAACTTTCCACCATTTATGATCGTATCATTGTCGGCATACATCGTGATCTCAACGCTGCTGTTGCCAAGCGAACTGTCAAACAGGGAATCCTGCATCAGCTCCTGATACGCTTCATAAAATGCCAGATGGGAATCATAATCGGCATTCAGAAAATTGTTGATATACTTATTCATATAAATATTTTTTGAGATTGTGAGTGCTTCTTCTACTGCCTTGTCAATGCTGTACTCTGCCGCACTCGCTATATTTTCTGTCACCTGTTTTCTTGCATTGTGTTCCTCCGAAAATATCATTCCGACTACAACACTGTCTGTCAGGGCGACCGGCAGGATCACACAACAGACATACAAAAGAATCAGTTTCTTTTGTATGCTGTAAGTGTCAATTTTTTCTTCGATTTTTTTACAAAGACGCACAATTATTTTCATAACATCAGACTTTCCACTGTTTTTCCTGTGAGTTTCTCACTGCGTGAATCCGGCTGCATGCCTCCGACAAAAATCTCGAAGTGTCCGGACGGCAGGATCTTTTCACCATTTTCATCATACAGCATAAATGCCTCTGATTCCAGCCGGATATTGATTTCTTTTTCTTCCCCGGCACAGAGTGGAAGTTTTACGATCTTTTTTAACTGGCCATGCGGCATCTTTGAATGTTCTGCCTTCACGTAGACCTGCACTGTCTCAGTCCCATCCATTTTTCCGGTATTTTTTACAGACAGACCGATTGTCACTCCTTCCGACACCAATGGTTCCTGCTCTAAAAATCTCACATTTTGATATGCATACTCTGTGTAGGAAAGCCCATAACCAAACGGATACAATGCTTCCTGTTCCATATACCGGTAAGTTCTTCCCTGCATGGAATAATCCTCGAAATCCGGCAGTTCTTCCGTGGTACGGTAAAATGTGACCGGCAGTTTTCCTTCCGGGTTTGCTTCCCCAAATAAAATATCCGCAATGGCAGCTCCGCCTCTTGCCCCCGGATACCAGCCCTGTACGATCGCATCTACATGCTCATCCGCCCAGTTCACCGCAAGTGCACTTCCCGATAGCAGAACTAAAATAACAGGCTTGCCACAGGATACAGCAGCCTCTAAGATCTCCTCCTGCAGTCCCGGCAGGTTCAGATCCGGTTTGTCACCACTGCCGTACTCATTGCCGGCATCTCCCTCTTCTCCCTCAATGCCCGCATCAAGTCCCAGCACTGCGACAACCACATCACTCTCCTTGCATACGCCAAGTACTTCTGACATGCGGTCATTTTCCTGTGCCAGATTGCTGGTGCGGTCCTTATAAAGATGGCAGCCCTCCGAATAGAGCACCCTCACATCGTCGCCGGCATAATCTTCAATTCCCTCTAACACAGTAATATAACGTGATGCCGTTCCCTCATAATTGCCGACTAACGCGCGTCTGCTGTCTGCATTTGGTCCGATCACGCCAATCGTTTTTATTTTATTTTTATCAAGCGGTAATATATGCTCCTTATTTTTTAGCAGGACAACGGTTCGTCTTGCCACCGCCTCATTTAATTTTTTCATCTCTCTGCTGTCTGCAGCAAGATAAGGGATTTTATCGTATGGGTTTTCTTCTTTTTTATCGAACACACCAAGTTTCATCCTCGCCATAAACAGATTTGTGACAGCCTCGTCTAAGCGTTCTTCTTTGACCAGTCCCTGTCTCACCGCCTGGACTAAAAATCCAAACAGAGTACCACAGTTTAAATCACATCCGTTATTCATTGCCATCGCAACAGACTCGATCGCAGTGCCTGTCACATGATGTCCCTCATGGAAATCACGGATTGCCCAGCAGTCTGACGTCACATGCCCCGAAAATCCCCATTCTTTTCTCAGTATATCGATCAGCAGACGTTTGTTTCCACAACACGGCACTCCGTTCGTCCGGTTGTATGCCCCCATCACTGCCTCCACTTTTCCTTCTTTTACACACGCCTCAAATGCCGGAAGATATGTTTCCCTTAAATCCTGCTCCGTCACCTCTGCATCAAATTCATGGCGCACCGCTTCCGGTCCACTGTGTACGGCAAAATGTTTTGCACATGCAGCCGCCTTTAAATAATTTTCATCATGTCCCTGCAGGCCCTCAATATAGCGGACTCCAAGACGGCTGGTCAGATATGGGTCTTCCCCAAACGTCTCATGCCCCCTTCCCCATCTTGGATCTCTGAAAATATTGACGTTCGGTGCCCAGAACGTCAGGCCTTTATAGATATCCGTATCCTTTCCCTCCTGCTGCATATTAAACTTTGCCCGTGCCTCCGTCGACACTGCATCACCGACCTGCTCTAACAGATCCTCATCAAATGTTGCCGCCAGACCGATCGCCTGTGGAAATACCGTCGCCGTGCCGGCCCGCGCCACACCGTGCAGTGCCTCATTCCACCAGTTATAAGCCTTTATATTTAACCGTTCCACCGCCGGTGCCTGATACAGAGTCTGTGCCACTTTTTCTTCCAATGTCATTTTCCCGACCAGCTCTGCAGCACGTTTTCTATAATTGTCCAGTTTTTCTGTATTCTGATTTAATTCCATATGTTTGACCCTCCCTGCAATACACACTTTCAGTATTAATTTTATGTTAGCAAATTAAAAGTTCACTGTCTACACATTTTTTTTATAGAACATATCCGGGTAAATCAGAGATATTTTTTCGGAAACTGTTTCTTATCGTTTACATGTAAATTTTCAGATGGTATAATAAGAATGCGCAAACGGTTGTTCATTTTATCATTTTATATCAATAAGAAAGGATATCACCGCCACAGTGCTCAAATCTGCTTCTAAGGCCAGACAATACGAACCTGTCATCCGGCGGTGGGGGTTTTTATATGAAAATAGAAAAACTTTATTTTGGAGCTGCATACTATTCCGAATACCTTCCATACGACCGTGTGGAAAAAGATATGGAAATGATGGAAAAAGCAGGGATGAATGTCATCCGTATCGCAGAATCCACATGGAGTACTTTAGAGCCACAGGAAGGCGTATATGATTTTACACATATTGACAGAATGTTAAACGCTGCTGCACGCCATCATATTTCCGTGATCGTTGGAACACCGACCTACGCCGTACCGACATGGCTGGTAAAAAAATATCCGGACATTTTAGCGATCACCCAAAACGGCCGCGAACGCTACGGTCACCGCCAAAATATGGACATCACAAATCCGGATTATCTCTCCCATGCCGAGCGCATAATCCGCGTTCTGATGGAGCATGTAAAGGATGTGCCACACGTGATCGGCTATCAGCTTGACAATGAGACCAAAAGTTATGGAACTGCCGGTCCCCGTGTTCAGGCAATGTTTGTGGATTACTTAAAAGAAAAATTTCCGGATATCAATGACTTTAATCATGAGTTCGGTCTTGACTACTGGAGCAACCGCGTAAATGACTGGGATGACTTCCCGGATGTCAGAGGTACGATCAATCAGAGTCTTGCAGCCGAATTTTGTAAATTCCAGCGTTCGCTTGTCACAAAATTTTTGAGCTGGCAGGCTGACATTGTCCGCGAATATAAACGTGAGGATCAGTTCATCACACAAAATTTTGATTTTGACTGGACCACACACTCGGTCGGTTATCAGTCACAGGTCGACCAGTATGACGCCGCCCGCTGTATGACAGTGGCTGGTGCCGATATTTATCATCCTTCCAATGAGGAACTGACCGGTGCTGAGATCACCGTATGTGGGAATATCGCACGCAGCCTGAAAAAAGATAATTATCTGATTTTAGAGACTGAGGCACAGGGGCTGACTCCATGGCTTCCTTATCCGGGACAGCTTCGTCTGCAGGCATACAGCCATATCGCAAACGGCTCAAACAGTGTGATGTACTGGCACTGGCATTCGATCCACAATGCGATTGAAAGCTACTGGAAAGGTGTGCTCTCCCACGACTTTTCTGAAAATGAGACTTACCGTGAAGCTGTCATGATTGGAAGCGAATGGAATAAGATCGGTTCTCATTTAAAGAACCTGAAAAAAGAAAACAAGATCGCCATTATGCTTGATAATGCATCCTTAACCGGATTCTCCCAGTTTCCGCTGGAAAATGCCGGAGCAAACGGCTACAACACTGTAATGCGCTGGTTTTCAGATGCCCTCTACCGCTTAAATATTGAGTACGATATGATTTCTTCTAAAGAACGCGATTTTTCCGGCTATGAATGTCTGATCGTACAGGCACTTTACAGTGCGCCGGAATCTCTGCTTCTGGCATTAGATTCCTATGTCAGAAACGGCGGACATCTGATCACCACCTTCCGGAGCGGTTTTTCCGACGAATATTTAAAGATTTATCCAGATATGCAGCCACATATCCTGCATGAATGTTTCGGTCTTCACTATGACCAGTTTACACACCCGCATCATGTGGACATCGTGCCGGTTCAAAACGATATCGTGACAACTGCACAGGAGCATTTTTCACACTCAGATAACTCTGCTGTTTTCTTAAACTCCTCCGCCCGTGAATGGATGGAACTTATCACCTGTGATACTGCCAAACCGGTATTAAAATACAACCATCCGGCATATGAACGCTATGCGGCTGCTGCAAAAAATCGATATGGAAATGGTTCCACACTTTATTTTGGAACAATGTTTGAAAATAATGAACTGTTAGAATCCGTGCTTTTATCTTTCCTGCACGAAGCCGGTTTTTCCGGTGGAGATCTTTCTTCAGACGCACCTCATTATCCACTTATTGTAAAAAGAGGTGTCAATGATCTCGGCAAAGAATTGTGTTACTATCTGAACTATTCAAAAGATCCGGTTTCTGTCACACACCGCGGAAAAGACGGCATAGAACTGATTTCAGACACAGTCATTGTCTGCGGAGACAAAATCGTCCTAGGCGGATGGGGTGTTGCTGTGGTCGAAATGTAACACTTTCCATATCCATTTTAGAACAAAACAGGCACTGTTTTGTGCAATTTGACAATCAAAAATTTGAAAACAACCTTTTGACGCCCGAATCCTATGAATTGAAAAACCGCTGTATCTCCATTTATTTATGGATGTTACAGCGGTTTTGCATTATCAATGTATACCATACGTCTCAAAATATTCACTTGCCTGCTGCCGGGATATATTTAGTTTCTCCTGTAACTTTTTCAAAATATCCTCTTTGGAAAAATTCATATCGAGGCAGATTTCTATCATACCCTTTGCTTCTCCTCGTGTCTCTCCCTCTGCTCTTCCACGAGCCTCACTCTCAAAGATCAGATCTTCGATTGCCTTACACATCTCTATCTCCTCCTCTTCTTCTGATACTTTAATCGGTGTATTTGTGATTGTCTTTATCACTCTTACCGCGTTCATTTCTATGCTTCTATGGGCATCTGTCTGTAAAAATTTCAGCAGCTGTTCCTTATTTTTCGAGTACTTGATATATCCCATGACTTCCTTCAGGCTTGTAGAAAACTGATTCAGCTGTCCTTCCGTCAGTTTTGCCGGATCAATGAGGTGAATGCGATAATTCTCCACAAAACTTAAAAGTTCCATATCTCTTGTCGACATCATTTCATGCAATGATAACGGACCATCCCATTCCTCTGCTCCAAAATGGATCACAAGCGTGATCACCGGTCTGATATGATCTTCTTTTAAAAATCCTGACAAATACTCCCCATTGGTTTTTCCTGAAAAATCTTTTTTGTTCCGACGATGTTCGGCAGCTATGCCCGCCACCTGTCTGCCATATTGCAGGGCATCGTAAATAGCATTCCTGACCGGCATTGCATAATGCACATCTGTCTGGTTTTCAATACCCAAAAGAACATAGGACGTTCTGTCATCCTGTTTGATCACTGCAGACTTTAAAAGATCGCGGTATCTCTGCACAGCATCCGTTTTTTCGCTCACTTTGCTGGCAGTTTTCTTTTTCCTGTCTTCGCTGACTTTTTCTTTCTTACCATACGGCAGTGTAATCTCTGTCGGATCAATCTCCTTAAGTTTTGCCGGATCGATCACCTGTTTTCCATTGTAGATCAGGTAATTAAATGCATCCGCAAATACGGCGTTTCCCCGCATATACTCTTTGGTTACTATATCTGCTGTCCCCATCTATTTCTCCTCCTCTGTGTCGTTTGGAAGAAATCTCCGGGTTTTAAGAATTCTCCCTGCTAAAATATTTGGATAATAAAAGCATTGAAAATTCTTATGATTTTGATCTGTGGATAGAATGGCACATATGCCTGTATAGATAATTCAGAATGTCATGCTTTGAATGGATTTTAACATATTGCTTATATTATGTCATCAAAAAAGCATTGTTTTAATTATATTTGTAATTATTGCACAAAAAAGTAAGCTGATTTTCCGATCATCGTTATACCAAAATGCTTTCATGCATGTTCTCCATCTATAAACTATGTTTCAACTCTTGAGAGACTCACCTGATTTATAAATATCTCTCTACCAGAATCTCTCCGATCATCTCGTTTCCTGCCACAATATCGGAATTTCCGGTGATATCAACAGAATTTCCTTTATAATCCGTGACTTTTCCACCCGCTTCTTCCACGAGAAGCGTTCCGGCTGCATAATCCCAGGGTTTTAAACTGCGTTCAAAGTATGTATCGATTCTTCCGGCTGCCACATAAGCCAGTTCTAATGCCGCAGAACCAAGCCTTCGAATATCTGCGCAATCCATAAATACCTTTTCAAAAATTTTAAAATTTTCTTTCGCCAGTTCGCGGTAATACGGACTTGTTCCTATGGAGACCAGACACTCAGAAAAATTTTCTCTTTTACTGACAGATATCGGATTTCCATTCAACCAGGCTCCTTTTCCCCGTTCAGCTACAAAAACCTCATCAGAATACGGATGATATATGATTCCAAGCGTAAGCACACCCTTTCTCGCAAGTGCCAGTGAAAGTGTACTGTTTCGGAAATCATGGATCAGGTTGGTCGTACCATCTACCGGATCTAAGATCCAAACATCACCTTCAAAATCGATATCGCTGTTGTCCTTTTCCTCACCCATAAACTGAATTTTGGGGTACAGTTCATAGAGTGCGGTCTTCACCTGCTCCTGCACTTTAAAATCAATCTGCGTCACAAAATCCGCAACGCCCTTTACCTTGATATACGATGATCCCTCGCGGTCTAAAAATAACGGTTTGACCTGTTTTACGATCTCTATGACTTTTTGTGTATCAACACTCATGCTACTACTCCCCTTTTATTTTTGCGTTTTTCTTTTCATTCCGCGCAATATTTCTTTATCATTTGCTGATACCCGGTAAGATTCTATCATTTTCTGGATTGCCTTATTATATGTCTCATCATCCAAATGGTTCTTCAGCAAGAATACATGTGTCTCCTTCGGAAACTTTGCATACGCGGTTGCAACACCCCACGCAACTCCCATTTTCCGGTAATATCCCGGATGATCCAGGCTGTCCCACACAGAGAGCACCCGTGCGATATATTCCTCTGTCAGAAAATGATCCATCAACATGACAGCAACGACGCGCTGCTCAAATTCCTGATCTGATTTTGCATAAGGCATCAAAAAATTCCATACCTTTTCGCGGTGTTTCTGCGCAATTTTAAAGGTTGCACAAAAGCAATCATTGACCGACCAGTCATGGATCTTCGGGATAAATGCACGTACATACTCTAAAAGTTCATCGATTTCTCCCTTTGCATATCCGAGTACAAATCCCTGCAGCATGATCTCCTCATAAGTATCACAGACTGCGTGCTCGAAATACCCTCGCCAGTCTTCCTTTGCAATCTTTTTTGCAAGCGTACGCAATTTCGGGATACGAACACCTATGATCGGATCTGTTCCGGGAATCAGACCGGATGTAAACTTCTGAAATTTGGGTTCTGCCTCTGCCTCTAACCATGCACGGATCTCTTCGTTTGTCATGTGTGGTTCTCCTCGTTCTTATTGTCAACCAAATGCCTTTGAACTTTTTATTCATGAAAGTCTGTTATATTACAATACCACACGGGACTGTTGAAAACCACCTTTAATTTTCATAAAGTTCTCCATCCACGATACGAACTACTCTCTTCGCATGTTCGGCAACACTTAAGTCATGTGTGATCATGACGATCGTATTTCCCATATCACTCAGACGCTGAAATAGTTTCAGCACTTCTTTTCCACTGTTCCATCCCGGTTTCCTGCTATCATGACAGATACCTCATCACCGACACCAATCTGTGCAATATTCTCCTGTGGCACTTCCACCGAGATCATGATCGTCTGTGTATCGCAATACAATGCAAACGCAGTATCTGTTTTTAATATATCTTCTGCCTCATAAGGCACTGACGCGATCGTTCCATCTTCATCCGCCGTAACGACACCATTCTCTAATGTAAGGAGTGCTGTCTGTTCCTCTTTTAATGTGTCAAGCGTATCCTGTGCGGACTCCACTGCACTCTCCAGTTCTGAAACGGTTGACTGATAAGTACTTCCTGCATATTTTCCTTCCACAACTGCTGTGTCATACTCATTTTGCAGTTCTGTCTTCTGTGTTGTTGCATCACGCTCCGCCTGTTCATAGTCAGATTTCAAATCATCCAGACTATCCGTCAGCTCTGTAATTTTGGTATTGGTCTCCTCCACGTTTTTATTGTAAGTCTCAACCGCTGAGTCAAATTCTTTCTGTGCCTGTTCAAGTGCACTCTGCGCTGCATCTGCAGACTGCTGTGCCTGGGTCAGGGCAGTTGTCGCCGCATCGACTGCCGCCTTTTTTTCATCGGTTCCACATTCTACATAATAATCATTGTTATCAATCTTCGTCTGATATTCCGAAATCTGCTTTACTGCTTCATCATATGCTTCCTTTTTTTCTTCCACAGCGGCATCCCCTTTGCTCATGGTATCACCGGACGAAACATAAACCTCTTCCACAGTCATTGTGACTGCATTTACCGTAAATTCCGGCATCTGGCTGACCGTGCCGATCTGCGTGGTACCCTCTTCCGAAAAAGAACCATCCGCACTCTCCTGCTGGTCTGTATCCTGATTTTTTACACTATTTTCTATACTATCAGTATCCGTTTGTGCCCCGGATACTGCTGTCTGATATCCGATTCCACCGGTCATCACACAGACTGCTGCAATGCTGGCAATCACGCTTGCCATTCTTTTTCCTGGTTTTCTCATTGTCTTCCTCACTTTCCATTACTCATGCGCTCCGTTTTTGACAGTACAAAGATAACATTGCAACTTAAAGGATAGCTGATTGTAATGTGATGGTTATGTGAAGAAAGCGTTAATTATCTGTGTCATATAAAAACACCGGAATGGCACTCAGGTTATGTGCCACTCCGGCGTTTTTCTTTTTTCATGGTATTCTTTTTTGTAATTTTCAGTTGTCACACACTCACACTGTCCCGTGCACAAGGTCAGTATGTCTCCTCACTGATCATCTTCACATCCACCCGGATCAGTGCGTCTCCCCGCTGATCGTTTTCACATCTTCCTCATTCTCAACGATCGCCCGGACACTGCACTCTAATGCCTTCGCTATCATCTCCACCGGCATGCCCGGTGTTCCCTCCGGCAAGTCAAGCGTCTGCTCCGGTAAGTACGGCACATGGACAAATCCGCCTCTCATATGCGGATATTCTTTATCGATCATGTAGAGAACACGATACATGATATCGTTACAGACGAAAGTTCCGGCTGTATAGGAAACGCGTGCCGGGATCTTTGCTTCTTTGATATACTGTACCATGCACTTGACCGGAAGCGATGAAAAATATGCATTCTCTCCGTCTTCTTTGATCGTTGCATCAATCGGCTGCTTTCCATCGTTGTCCGGGATACGTGCTTCCATCAGATTGATTGCAACTTTCTCCACTGTGATCCCGGATCTTCCACCAGCCTGTCCCACACAAAGTATCGCATCCGGGTGATGTTTCTCCACAGCAGTCCTTACCACTTCCTCATCTTTTTCAAACACGGTCGGGATCTCTATTTTGATTACTTCCGCTCCTGCTATCACATCCGGAAGGCGTTTTACCGCCTCGTAGGCAGGATTGATCACTGCTCCGCCAAACGGCTCAAAACCTGTCACTAATATTTTCATTCGCCTGCTCCTTTATCTCCGGTTATTTATTCAAAAAACGATCCCACTCTTCCGTATCCCCGGAACCGCTGACACGAAGTAAAAAGGTATGATCCTCCGTATCGATAGAAAGGACATAACTTCCGTTTTCCTGCTCGATCGAATACACTTCACAGCCCTCTAACTCTTTGAATTTGTCTGCATATGCCTCCGGTGCGATCGTGATATCCTCATTTTTCTGTTTTAAATTGCCGTTCACATCATAGACTTTATAACCTTCCTCCACCAGTGCCTCAATTTCCGGCTCACTGATCTTTAATACCAGCTCATTTGCACGCATCTCCCGGATGTCGCGGTTGCAGGAATTCTCCGGCAGAATCGTCACATTATCAAATACGATTTCAAACATCCCGTTTACCGCGCAGATCTGCGCAATGTATGCCTCCTTAAAACAAAAATGATCCAGTTCATTTATTGTATGATATTTCATGGTAATCCTCCATTCCCACGCTGTTTTCACAGTATTTTCCTGGTCATTATACCATTTTTCATTTCATTTTGACAATTCGAAAAAAATACCGTACAATTCTTTCGATGAAAGATATTTATCATCATATTTTTATGGAGAACAGCCTATGAAAAAAATTGCTTTTTTTGATATTGATGGAACCTTAACCTCTGAAATTGACGGTTCCCTGCCGGAGAGTGCCATAAATGCCATAAGGCGTGCACGCACCTTTGGCCATCTGATGTTTATCAATACCGGCCGCTGCTTCCAGAACGTGGAACCGCGTTTCAGAAGGATTGGTTTTGATGGATATGTCTGCGGATGCGGGACAAATATTTTCTGTTCCGGCACGGAAGCACTGCACGTTGCGCAGACACACAGCATTACCATGCAGCTGTTAGAGGCAGCTCGCAAAACCAACGTGGACATTCTTTTTGAATCCAGAAAAGAAGTTGCCTTTGATAAAAGCAGACCACTGACACACCCGGATGCCATACGCCAGTATGAAGCGTTTTTAAGCCGTGACTATAATATGCCGGAAAATCTGGAAAATCCAAATTTCTTCTGCGATAAGTTTGTGGTCTGGTATCAGACTCCCGACCAGTTAGAAGAATTCCGGAAAGTAAGCGATCCTTATTTTACCTGCATCGACCGCGGTGGCACTTTCCGCGAATTTGTTCCAATCGGTTACAGCAAAGCGACCGGTATCCAATATGTACTCGACTATTACCATTTAGATCTTGACGCCGCTTATGCGATCGGCGACAGCAACAACGATCTGCCGATGCTCTCTTATGTACCAAACAGCGTCGCCATGGGAAATGCTTCCCCGGCTTCCCTGTTTGATCAGGTGTCATTTGTAACCAAACGCGCAAGTGAAGACGGCATCGCTTACGCGTTAGAGCAGCTTAGATTTTTCGAATCCTAAAAATACAACTGCTGCTCTTCTTAAAAATCAGCAATCATCTTTTATTTTACGCAATATTTTGTTTGAGACAGGTCTTAATGTCATCCTCTGCATTACTGATCTGTCTCAAATGAAACGTATCGGTCAGATACTGCAATACATTCGGACTTAAAAATGCAGGCAGTGTCGGTCCAAGATAGATATTGTGGACACCGAGACTTAAAAGCGCTAAAAGATCTGCAACCGCTTTCTGTTCATACCAGGAAACGATCATGGAAAGCGGAAGCCCATTGACATCAGTCTCGAATACATCTGCAAGTGCCGTCGCGATCTTGACCGCCGAATACACATCATTGCACTGTCCGATATCTAAAAGTCTTGGCAGCCCTGCCACCTCTCCAAAGTCTAACTTGTTAAACCGGTATTTTCCGCAGGCGAGTGTTAAAATCACGCAGTCCTTCGGCACCATCCGGGCAAATTCCGTGTAATAATTTCTACCCGGTCTGGCACCATCACAGCCCCCGATCAGGAAAAAGTGCCGAATCTGTCCGTCTTTTACCGCCTCCACGATCTTATCTGCCACGCTTAAGGTTGCAGCATGTCCAAAACCGACTAAAATCTCTTTTTTCTCCTGATCCTCTTTAAATCCGCCAAGTTCTAATGCCTGTTTTATGATCTCACTGAAATCTTTTTCCCCTTTTTCATTTTTTCCGATGTGTTTCACACCTTCCCAGCCAACCACATTCGTGCTGTAAATGCGGTCTTTGTAACTTTCCCTCGGACGCATCAGACAGTTTGTCGTCATCAGGATACAGCCCGGAATGTTGTCAAACTGCTTCTGCTGATCCTGCCATGCACCGCCAAAATTCCCGATCAGATGCGGATATTTTTTTAACCCCTCATAACCATGGCACGGCAGCATTTCACCATGGGTGTAAATGTTGATGCCCGTATCCTTTGTCTGTTCTAACAGCATCTCAAGGTCTTTTAAATCGTGCCCGGAAACAATAATAAACGGCCCCTTTTTGATCGTTACATCTACCTTGTGCGGATACGGATCACCATAGATTGCCGTGTTCGCCTCATCTAGTTTTTTCATAACCGCAAGTGCCATCTCTCCCGTACGCATCGTCATGCGGATCAGTTCCTCTACCGTTAAGCTGTCATCCGTGGTCGCCTCAAGCCCCAGCACATAAAAGTCATCCACTTCATCGCTATAATAGCCCAGTTCCCTTGCCTGATGCCCATATGCGCTGATGCCTTTTAATCCATAAATGATCGTCTGACGCAGGGAACGGATATCCGGATCTAACGTATTATCATACATGATCCCCGCAAGCGGTGCATCGCGCAGCATATCGCTCTTGCTCTCCGGCAGATCGTAGGTGGCATGTGCCGTCGGATTGCTGCTCCTTCCCGCCATCTCCCTGACCTGCTCTTTGATCCGCTGTGACTCCCGAAGCAGCCCTAAGTGTGCATCCACATCAAAATTCACATTCGTTAATGTTGTAAACAGCACATTTTCAATAAAACTGACCACCGTTTTATCCATATGTGCACCGTTTTCCATCAATACTTTTCCATAACAGCTGATCCCCTTTACCTGAAAAATCAAAAGATCCTGCAGATTGGCAATCTCCGGTGTCTTTCCGCAGACACCAAGCTTTGTGCATCCCTTGCCGTTTGCCGTCTGCTCACATTGATAGCAGAACATCTCATAGTTCAGATCCATGTTATTTCCCATCATTATCTCCAATCTTATAAAATCGTTTTTATGCTTCAAAAAAATTCCATATCCGCAATGTCTTTTACGATCTGCGCCATCTGTTCCTTTGTCTGTGCGCCTCTCGCCGCATCGATGACCTGTCTCTTTTCGTCCTCCGTCATCATGGAAAACTGTCCTAATGCTTTCTCATTCATCGCTAACCCAAACCCAAGACCTACCGGTAATCCATCTTCTTTGATCATAAATCCTCCCTGTTTTCCTCCCTGTTTTCGTTTTTCACTTTGTTTCCAATAAAGATGAATAAAAAAAGTAAATGTCCCATCACACGAACATTTACTTTTTATCATTTGTATTTTTAATTAGTTTTCTCTGTTATTTCCGGTTTTATACGAATATCTTACTTAAAACTTCATCCTCAATTACCAGCTTCTTTGCCGCTTCGCGGTAATTTTCCTCATGCAGGTAAGTATGACGGAACGGCTTGATCGATGGTGCCATATCGATTGCTTTGATAAAGTCATCCCGTTTCATCTTTAATGTTGCCGCATAATCAAAAAACCCTGTCTCCCGCAGAACAGTCTCGACACGGATATACCGGTGATCCTGCACTTTACTCATGATATAAGTTGCAATTCCGACCTGAATGCCATGCAGCTGCGGAACCTCTAAAATTTTATCCAGTGCATGTGAAATCAGATGCTCGCTTCCGCTCGTCGGCGCACTGCTTCCCGCGATCTCATTGGCGATCCCGCTCATGGCAAGGGAATCCACCAGTTCCTTTAAGAAAAGTTCATCTTTGATACTCTCATACGGTGTCCGCACAAAACTGTTGACCGCCTTTTTCGCGATCATGACCGCAAAATCATTCGCTTCACTGTAACCACATTTTTCCTCATAGATCCAGTCATAAAGTGCTGTGATCTTTGAGATCATATCACCGATCCCGGAATAAATAAACTTCTCCGGTGCAGTTCTTATGACCTGTGTATCCACAATAATGCCGTAGGCGAGTCTCGCCGGAACTGAAGTGCGTTTTCCGTGGACAAGAAGGGATGCACTTGCACTGGAAAACCCATCGCTCGAACTTGAAGTCGGCACACTGATAAATGGAAGATTCCGTAAAAACGCTGCATATTTTCCTGCATCAATAACCTTTCCACCACCAATAGAAATGACCGCCTGTGTTTTATTTGGCATTGCAAACGCCAGTGTAATGATATCGTCGATATCCACCGTATCTAACTCACTGTACTCTAAGACTTTGATATCTTCCTGTTTCAGTGAATTCATGACATCTGTGCCAAACATATCGATCAGTCCGTTTCCAAAAAAGATAACAACCTGTTCGATTCCTTCATTCTTTAAATAACTGCCGATTTTTAGCAAGGCACCTTTTCCCACTTTTAAAATTGACGGTATTGAAATACCTTTTCCTGTCTGCATTCTGCTTCTCCTTTTCACTACCCTGTTTTTCTAAACTATTTTAACCAATATTCTAAAATATCAGCCTAATATTGACGCAAGTGCCTCCTTTAACAGACTGACATTGACCGGTTTCGACAAATGCCCATTCATACCGCTGAAAAGTAATTCAGCCTGCGCTGACTGACTACTAAACATTTTTCTTATTGTAAAAAAGGAACAGACCGTCTTAACTAAAAGACACCTGTTCCTATATTTTTCCAGCATCCTATAAGAATTAAGACCCGACTTATTGTAACATACCTGATATATCATAGCAATGCAAATCTGACAAGATAAGAGACAACTATTCTCCCGTTTTCATACAATTCCAAACATTTTTGCTGCCCAATAGATCAGGCCTAATACCCAGCTGGAAAAGATACCATACAAAATAACTGGTCCTGCGATCGTAAATATCTTACATCCGATTCCAAAAACCTGTCCTTCTTTCTGAAATTCGATTGCCGGTGCAGCAACCCCGTTCGCAAACCCGGTGATTGGTACAAGCGCCCCGGCTCCACCCCAGTTTGCAAGTGAAGGATACAGGTTTAGTCCGGTCAAAATCACGGACAATAAGATCAATATTACACTGCACCAGCTCCCTGACATCTCCTGGTCAAGTCCAAGATTTTTACAGGTATTTAAAATAAACTGCCCAATGCAGCAGATGATTCCTCCCATCACAAATGCCTTTGCCATATTCGTTGCAAGGTTGTGTTTCGGTGTCACCGACTCCACATAGTCGTTGTATGCCTGGTCTCTTACTTTTTTGTCTGCTCCGGCCGATACTTTGGATAAATTTTTTTGCTTCGCTTCATCTGATTTTTTGTCTGAACTGCTTTGTTTTGTGTTTGGCTGTGTCATGGTTTTCCTCCTGACTGTTTCGGTTATAAAGTCAGTATGGCATAACAGGCCGATTTTTATACGGATCACACCCTCCTTTCCTCTAAAGGTAATGCATCCTCTGCCATCAGAAACCATCTGCTCTTAGCCTTGATGATCTCTCGCTGAACATTGGTAACTTTCACAGGCACAAGATCTGTAACAAATAAACTTACCATATCATTTCTCATTCTTTCCATTTCCATTACCTCCTGTAATCCCAAAATCAACCCATCAGTTTCATCTATCTTTTAGAGAAATAAGGCTATGCCTTATTTCTCAAGAACATCGGCAAGAATGTCGACAATCACATGACCCAAAAAACGAAAATCGAAATCCTCCATGACATTAACACCTCCTTTACAATGAAACAATCCTGATGGTGACTATTCGTCACCATCGATAACAGCCTCGACCAGAATATCAACCACAGCGTAGCCGATAACCTTAAATAGCTCATCCATACTCTCACCTCCCTCAATAAGTCTGTTTTATTAATTTCCCCCTTGCTTGAATTCATTATAATACCACATATAGCAACATGCAACGGAATCATTTTCAAGTTAAAATGTTACTATATACTATAATAATCTTGCATTTTTCATAAAATAATGTTACTATAATAGCAACATTATTTGTATTTAATAAGGGATGACCATATATGGGATTTACAGATATCAATGAAGCACAAAAAATAAGAATTTCTTTCAGTGAGAAAGCCATGTCCATTATAGAAGAAGATATGAATGTATTTGGAGTTCCATCCAGAACTGCTTTTATCAATACAGTCATAACAAACTTTCACGAAGATGCAGTTTCATCAATATTCACCTGCATAGAAAAGTATCGTTCAAACCTGACTAAATTACTGAAAGATTCCGAACCCGATTCTTCTAAAATTGATAAAGTAATTGACAAACTTGTTGAACAGAAAAAAAAATCGCTCAGAAAGCAGATTGACCAATTCAAAGCTAATAAAGATCATTCGAAACTGTATTATATTAATGACGAAAATGTAGCTTTTTTATTTAGTGACGAATGTATGGAATCTGATAAAAACAATCCAGATGAAGGTGAATCCAGTCCCTACGGTGACCGGCCAGGTTTATATATAAAGTGTCTGCTTGAAGAATACTGCTCACTTCCATTTATAAAAAGAGAACAGATTTTTAGAAAAGATATTTATGATCAGATAAATATTGCATGTGAAAACAAATACATCTTATACGTTACTGTTCCATTTAACGAGAAAAAACAGACTTTTTGCGTATATCCTTATAAAATCGTTGCAGATCCCATGTCCACACAAGATTACCTGGTCTGTTATTCAAGAAAAAAAGAGGACAAAGAAAATGACAAAATCATTGCATCATTTTCCATGTCCAGAATTCATATATCAAGACTTTCAAGAAGCCGCGTTTTTCATCTCACACAAAAAGAGAGAAAAGAAATTGATGATAAACTCGCCAGATATTCACCTGCCTACCTGATTGGCGAAAATGAAGATATCCATGTAAAGCTGACCGAAAACGGAAAACAGACTTTTCTGAAAAAACTTCACTCGCGGCCTGTCAAAAACGAAAAGAAGTCTACCACCGATGAGTATGTATTTGACTGTTCAGAATTTCAGGCATACAATTATTTCTTTTCCTTTGGAGCAGATGCTGAAATTCTATCGCCCCTATCTTTAAGGCAAAAATTTGCCGACTCCTATTCTGCGGCTTCAAAACTTTATCAGTAACATAAGTATTTCCGTTTTATCATACTATCTCAAACATTCCAAACCCCTGGGAGTTTTTTGCTCCCAGACCGGTCTGGTACAGAAAATCCAGATATTTACGTTCACCAGTTAAATTTAACTGGACGAACCACGCTGTCACATAACTACTCTGGTATTTTGTCACGATCTTCCTTGTTTTTATCCCCTCATTTTTCGAAATATCGAGTGGCTTATATGGTGCGATTCCATAGTACGCCTGATATTTACGATAAAAATTCTCATTGATTCTGTCATAAAATTCTGACTCATCCGGATTATAAAAATATGTTTTTCCAGTAGAAGGATCTGTTGAATAAATCGTCACCGGAGATTTCATACGAACCACAAGATCTGCTTCTTCCACCGTATAATCAAATAATTCCAGTTCAACATCATGATATTGAGTTTTTCCAAATGTGATTCCATAATAATTAAAACTGTCCGCTATGAGACGGATCAGTAAAGGTTCCGGACTTCTTACCTCAAAAGATACATGCGAATCAAAAATGATCATCCTGTTTTCGATCCGATAGGAGCCTTTTAACTGACCAAACTGAAACATTTTATACTGACGTCCTTCTCTGTTATATCCGCAATCATGAACAAAATCCCCAAAATCTGGTATGATAGAAATTGCCCGGTAAATAACCGACTGTAAAATATGATTATAATTGATCGGCAATATAAGTGGCTGGTCAAGCCGGATATGAACTAATAATTGCATAATTACCCTCTTCTGCCTGCTGGTCTTGCATTAAACTTCCTGTTTCTGCCGTTATTTTGAAAATTACTTTTCTTTATCGGTTTTTCATTATACGACAATGAGAAATCCTGATCCAGAATCTGAGGCAACACTTCACTTATTTTCATACTCTCCCGGTTTCTTGCCATTCCACCTGTTACAGATGCGTGATTATTCACAAACCATCTATATCCTTCATCCAACATTTTTCCTTTCTGCCCAATTTCTTTTGGATAAGTGATTTCGACGTCAGCCGGAACACTTTTTAATCCTGCAATTTTATAAAATTCTTTCTTTACTACATTACTGAAACCGACGTTTTCATACGTAATATCATCAAATTTTTCTGTTTCATCCATCACGTAGTTTATTTTTCCACCATCAGCTTCTATCTTTCGCTCTGTCACTCTATCCACAGAACAAACAACGCTACCCACTCCAAGAGGCTTTGCTCCACCGAATTTCAGTCCAAGCTTTTCTGTCCCGCTATTTAAGATCCATATAAGCTGATCTAACTGTTTCTGTGAAATGGCTTCAAAATAAAGCTTTCCGGAAAATCCAATTCCCTCTCTTACCATTCGAACTGTTTTATTTAAATTGGAAGGTGTTATATTTTGGGGCAGATTGACCTTCTGATGATGCCAGTAAAACTTACGCCCCCGCAATTCGCCCGGCTGAATATTAAGCTTTTTATTCACATAATAATAGTCATATGTCCAAAATTGCGCCCCAGACGGCCTTTTCAAATAGAAATCTACATTTCCAAGTTTCGGCTCTCCAAGATTCAGTAATGTGATACGGGAATTTAGATAGTATTCTTTTGCATTTAATTCTTCTTTGACATACATATCCGTAAATCTTATTTTCGATCCCTTACAGTTTTCATTATTTTTTCTCACATATCCAAACAGATCACATGCAGGACATGCCTTCTCCTTACACGGTGCAAACGCACCTGCAAGTGACTCAATATTATTGTTGGATATCTCTTTGGAAAATACAGCAGGAGCAAAATACAAAATTCCACCCTCTAATTTTGAATAGCAGACTGGAAAATATGCCTCACCTTTTGCTCTTAAAAATTGCATCAGCTGCTGCTTATAGTCCTGATATGCCTTTTCATTTGCAGGTGATACATTTGGCTGGGACAGATATGACTCTATTACAGGAAAAAGCTTTCTTTCTATCGTATCCTTTGACAGACTTTTTTCTTCAGGACGCTGCATATTTTTTTCGGAAAAAACATGATATCTCTTCTTTTTACATCCCATGCCCCATTTGATCAGATAACCGCTGCTGTTAAAATTTCTATTCTTTGAAAAGCTGTAATTTTTTATTAATCCACCCGGAGTTGTCTTATTAAAATATACCGCAGTTCCATCACTGCATTTTTCAGACTCTCCTCCTTTTTCTCTGCAGTCCATCTCAATGCGAAAAGATACTGCATTTAATAATTCAATTGTTCCATTCACTGTCCGGTGCAGGAGAGCAGGTTTAAACTGCTCCATGGTTCTTTTTATCGGATATTCATCTGAATTTAAAATTCCCATGCAGGAATCCGTCAGTGTCTCATATACCTGCCTTACAACACCGCGTATCTCACTTCCCGGTATCACTGGTACATGATACTCATCATCATATGTCCTGTCTGCAGCAAGCTCGGTATAGGAAAAGAAATCATAGGATTTGTGATTTTCTACCTCAGATTCCTTAAACGCATGATCCGAACTTGAATTTGGAACGAATAATGGTGTCTGGGTTGTAATCGTATATTCTATCACACCGGTATGTACATCATCATCTGTATAAGCTTCAGCTTTTTCCTTTGGAAAACGAATAAAGTTATATGGATTTACAAATCCTCTCATACTTATCTCACCTCTTTCAGCCTATAATTGTTTATAGTCATAAGATCGTTGTCATCATAAGATATATAATTTACAATCTCCACATAATCCTTATCTTTATCCGGCATTTCCTGTCCTTTTTTTAACGTGATTATTCGCCCCTCTATGTATGTATCCGCGTAAATATTTTTTTCATCCATATCATGATAACTGATTGTCTCATCATCCACACACAGTTCGATATTTTCTGCTGCAGCTCTGATAAACCGGTATTCCCTGCATTCATCAAACAAATGCAGTTCTAAGAGACCATCCTGTATCTCCTCCTCAGGTGGAAGCTGATTGCGGTCATACGGTCTGTAGATGACCTCGCCTGTATAAAGAGCATACATCATCCCATGCTCCGGTGCCTTTGATAAATTCATGCTCTCATACCTCCATTTGAACTCATATTGGTTAAAATATCTGCAATATATCCATCCTCTTCCCCTGCTTTTCCATCAATCAGAACCGGACCATTCTCACAAAAAACACCACGTCCAACAGAAGTCAGACCCCCGACTGCCAAAAATCCGTTTTGCAGATCTTTTACCGCCAGCATCAAAATCCCCATGATCCATTTTGCATCTGCCGGATTATCTCTAAGTTGTACAGACATTCTGAGGATGAAATCTCCGTCAACATAGGTTCTGTCCGTGTATAATGCACCCTTTTTCACAGCTCCTTCAAAACGGCTCACACCTGTTCTTGTCATGGTAAGGGGCTTTGCATGTAAAATGACTGCTTCATCAATAATGATACCGGATGCACATGCTTCTTTTTTGTTTACAAAACCAAATGCATAATCCATGACATTTGAAATGTCTGCCGGCATTTTTGTTCCATTTTTTTCTAATTTACTTAAAATATCTTTGATTCTATGCCGTATTGCTCCTGCAAAACTTGTTCCAGGTATAACTGGCATTCCATGATCTGTCAGATGTACATAATCCGGTTCCCCTTTTCTGGCTGCATATTGACGGATGCTGATTCCACCTTTCATGCGAAGCGGAACCTCGACTTTTATTGTCTTTACATACTTACGATCTGAGCAGAATTTATAATCTTCAATCTCATTTTCGGCATCCATCCACGTCTTATTCTCATAAGCCTGTGCATACGCCAGATAATTTGTCTTATCGTAGCATTTGCAACTGACTGCTGTAACTTCAAATGCACCAAAACCTCTCGTCTTTTTATTTCCAAGACGGATCTCTGATTGATTGATTCCATAGATAACAGCTTTTATCTCACTGTCCATTTCAGACTCATCATCCTCTTCCCGGATTACAAGTTCTATAAAAAAATATGCCTCCACTCCAGCCTGTAATATTTCCATGTCATACTTGCTTTCCGTTTTAGATGTCTTATTGTCATTTAAGGAAACACCATCCCTGATTGAAAAGGCAACCGTCTTCTCATCAAAGATCATATCGGATATATAGACAGAACTCATTTTCCCATTTCCATCTGTTCCTAAATATCCCATCATCCCCGGGCAATCTTTTTCGTTTTCAAGATACGCTCTCATTGCACCCGCAACCGAACTTCCTGCTACAAACGGCTTTCCATCTGCATCTTTTAAAATATCTGAATCCGTCCACTTCTCTTCTCCTGATGAAACACAAAGCGGAGCTGTAAATCTGACTTGTATTCTTAGAACTTTTCTTTTTAAAATTCTGTTACTCATCTATCCTGCTCCTTCTGTAATATCTTCACACACTGTTTCAGATCTATGATGTAACTTCGATACATAAATCTGTACTGCGCATCGTTATCCATACTACTGTGAAACTCTATTCCATAGGTCTGTCTGATTGTCTGTTCTGTTTCATATGTTATATTTTCAGGTTTTACATTCTCTAAAATCTCAATGCAGATCTGCTTTTTCTTTTCCTCTTCAATCTCC
>ULXP01012769.1_pt1 | contig 27832 bp, 17 predicted proteins | sample 1961351 | NCBI WGS metagenome assembly ULXP01 (sample SAMEA4835840, study PRJEB28245) | human gut metagenome | biome: gut microbiome; material: fecal sample | place: Denmark | collected 2008 | reverse complement strand
GGCTGCCGCTCAGCGACTCGTACTTGTTTTCTTGCGCTTCGTGTCCCAGCATGGCAGAGAGGCCGTGTTTGCCGAAGGTATTATTATAAGTAAAGTAAGTTTTCAATGTCCAGTTGCTTCCGTTGCCGGCTCCACGGCTTGCTGACGACTGCTGCTTGAAGTGCTCGTAGTCGTAGGAGGGGGTAAACTTATAGTCGTTGCTGTAATTGAAGTTGGCGGCATATTCCGTGCGGAATACGAGTCCTTTCCACAGCTTGATGTCGGCAAAGGCGTTGACATAGACTTGTGTGTTGCGACTATAGTTTTCATTTTGGATAAGGTCGGAGAGGGGGTTGGAGAAGTAAGTTCCATACATGTTCTCCGTCTGCATGCCGAAACTGCCGTCCGGGTTGCGGGCAGGCACTTCGGGGAGCTGGTTCAGGGCATTGTAGATGGCACCCGAACCGTCTACGTTGTTGGTCTGCTGTGTACGGGCTACGGAGGCGCGCAAGCCGGTGGTGAGCCACTTGTTGATGTCGTTGTCCATGTTGACGCGGAAAGAGAAACGCTCAAAGTCCGAACCGAATACAATACCGTCTTGCTGCATGTAGCCGCCGGAGAGCGAGTATTTCATGCTCTTCGAACCTCCGGAGATGTTTATCTGATGGTTGTGCATCGGGGCAGTGCGGAAGATTTCATTCTGCCAGTCGGTACCGCGGCTGAGGAGTGAGGGGTCTTTGAACTCTTCGCGTGCACCGAAGCCGATGGTGGCGGCGCGGAGGTTCTGGTAAACTGCATATTCGGGGAGTGTCAGTGTTTCCAGTTTCTTGGGAAGCTGTTGCAAGGCATAGTAACCTTCGTAGGAGACCTTCGTTTTGCCCTCTTCGCCCTGACGGGTGGTGATGAGTACTACACCGTTGGAGGCGCGGCTACCATAGATGGCTGTGGCCGATGCATCTTTCAATACTTCCATGGAAACGATGTCTGCAGGGTTGATGGAACTGAGCACGCTGCTGTTGCTGGTGTTGTTGCCTGAGATGGCTACACCGTCGATAACGTAGAGCGGTTCGTTGCCGTTCAAGGAGTTGATACCACGGATGCTGACCGAGATACCGCCACCCGGAGTTCCGGAATTCTGGGTCACCTGCACACCGGCGGCACGTCCTTGCAAAGCTTGGTCGAGCGAGGTGACTACGGACTTTTTCAGTTCGTCACCCGTCACGCTGACTACGGAACCGGTCAGGTCACTGCGTTTCATCGTACCGTATCCCACTACTACTACTTCGTCCAGCATCTCATTGTCTTCTTGCAGCAGTATGTCGATGCGGGTGGTGCGCTCTACTTTCACCTCTTTGGTGCGGTAGCCGATGTAAGAGACTATCAATGTTTGTCCCAGATTTGCCTGGATGGTGTAACGGCCGTCGATGTCGGTAATGCCGCCCGTATTGGTTTCTTTCACTTTGACGGTGGCTCCTACAAGTGGCTCACCGCCCGATTCTGATTTAACGATACCGGATACTGTTTTGGTTTGTCCATACGTGGAAACAATACCCAAACCTAGTAACACGATAACAAGCAATTGTCTCAATTTTGTCCATTCCCATTGAGAGCATACATTTGCGTGTAACTTCATAATACTTTAATTTAAGATTTAAAAATAACTGTTATTAAAAGCTACTGCAAATATGGAAAGTTATCATAATAGCATAGGTCTATCATGTCTCAAATAACATACCTTTATGTTTCAAGTTATCATTTTAGACTGCGGATGTAATCAGATGGTGATATTCCAAATTCATTCTTGAAGTTTACAGTGAACCTTTTTGGAGAACTGAATCCCACCTCATAGGCAATTTCTGCAATTTGTTTCTGGCTTTCCTTTAGAAGTTGCTTACTGCGCTTCAAACGGATAATCCGGATGAATTCTGCCGGACCTTTACCGGTGATACACATCAGCTTTTTGTAGAGATGGCTACGACTCAACCCCAATTCTGCTCCTAACATTTCCACAGAGAAGTCGGAATCACTCATGCGCTCTTCTACTATTTTGATAGCTTTTTCAATAAATTGTTCGTCTAGTGGAGTGATTGTTATTTCATTAGGTGTCACTTCTATTTTCTGACAGAATTTACGATGGCTTTTTTCTGTCCATTCAATAAATTTCCTGATGCGCAGCTTTAGTAATTTGAAGTCAAAAGGCTTTACGATATAGTCATCGGCTCCTTGCTCAAATCCTTCACTTTTGTATTCTTCTGCCATACGGGCTGTAAGCAATATAACGGGAATGTGGGACCATTGCATGTTTGTTTTGATTTGCCGACATAGCTCTGTTCCATTCATCACTGGCATCATGATGTCGCTTATTACAATATTGACACTGTTTTTTTCTAATATCTTCAATGCCTCTGCTCCATTGTAGGCAACCTGTATGGCGTATTCATCGGACAGGTATTCAGACATGAAACTACAGAAATCCTTGTTGTCGTCCACCAACAAGATGGTATACCGCAATTCTTCCGCATTTGGAACGGGAAGTTCATTCGGAGCTTTGTCATTGTTTAGCAGTTCCGGAAGTAATTCCTCCTTTTCACTGGCATATGTGACGATAGGCAATTTAACGGTAAATACGGAACCTTTAGGAAAATTGTCTGTAACGGAGATTGTTCCTTTGTGTAGATGTACATATTCGTTTGCAATATGCAGGCCGATTCCACTGCCGGTTTTTTCCGAAGTTTGTTGCACCTGATAAAAACGTTCGAAGATATGTTTCTTGTCTTTGTCTATGATACCTTGTCCGTTGTCTGCCACACAGATGCATGCATTGTCATCTTCGCGATAAAGATGTACATTGATTTCTCCTTTATCAGGAGTGTATTTGAAGGCATTGGACAACAAGTTGTTCATTACTTTTTTTATTTTAACCGGATCGAAGGACATGTTCAGGTTTTCTACTTCGCACATGAAACAGAAGCTGATGGTATGGTCAAGAGCATACTCTTGAAAAGTACTGCAAATCTCGCGGATAAAGTTGACAATATCTCCCGATTTGTAATGAGCTGTCTCGGCTCCTACATCCAGTTTCCGGAAATCAAGCAGAGAGTTTATCGATGTAAGTAATTGTTGTGCATTTTTATTGATTGTATTTAGTTTTTTGCGTATTCCGTCATCCAGGGTTTCTGACAATAACATTTGTAACGGGCTAATGATAAGCGTCAGTGGTGTACGTAAATCATGGCTTATATTTGTAAAGAACTTTAGCTTCATCTCATTCAGGAGCAACTTTTGTTCTTGCTCCAGTTTTGCTCGTTGTTGCTCCAGTCTTATGTTGTGATGCTTTTTGAATCGGTATATTACATAGGATATTATACCAATGGCAAACAATATGTATAAGATGATAGCAACATTACATAAATATATTGGAGATGAAACGGTTATATTCAACTCACTAGCTTCGTCATTCCATATACCGTCACTGTTACAAGCTTTAATCAATAGTTTGTAATTGCCAGGAGGAAGGGTGGTGAAAGCTACTTTGTTCTCGTTTGTATAGTACCATTGGGTATTTAATCCTTCCAGTTTATAGGCATATCTTATTTTATCAGCATTCAGCAAATCGCCTGCGGCAAATTCGATGGAGATTAAATAATCGTCATATCTGACAGACAATGATGGGGTTCTGCCAAGTACAGTTGTTAATAGTTTACGCCCTTCATATATTGAGTCTACTTCTATATGTTGATTGCCAATGGTCAGATTTGTAAAATACACCTTTGCCAGCGGTCGGCTCTTTTCGGTCAGCTTGTTCGGATTTATAGATGTATAGCCACTGGTGCCTCCCAGCAGTAAATCTCCGCTGGACAATTTACAAGCGGAATGGGAGTTGAAATGATTTTCTGGCAATCCGTCTCTGGTAGAAAGATTCTTGAAAGAAAAGTCTACTCCTTCCTGGGTGTCTGGGGTTACTTCCAATATAGACAATCCGTTACTTGTTGCAAGCCACATGTTACCATGATTGTCTTGGGTTATACTGTTAATGAGATTGTCACACAATCCGTTGTTTACGTCGAACCAGTGTAGTGAATCATTTTTTAAGTCCCAGGCAGTCAATCCTTGTTTATGGGCTAACCACAATATATCTCTGTCGTCCTTGAATACAGTGGAAATGAAGAGCTGCTTGAATGGCTGTGTCTCTTTTCGATTGGCATAAATCATTTCGGGTTTTCTCGTCACGATGTCCATTACACAGAGTCCGTATGTAGTCCCGATATACATTTTGTCTCCATAGTCATAACAGATATTGAGTACATTGATATTATTCCCATCAGGTAGTAGATAACTTGTCGCAGTATTTGCGTCCGGATTAAAACAAACCAAAGTTTCCAGTACATAACCTATCCATAAGTTTCCATATCGGTCTTCCTTCATACTCCATACGCCACTGTATGGCAGTTGGCTGTTCTCTGGAGTAAAATGGCGAATACTGTTGTTCTCATAGCAGAACAATCCGTCTTGATAACTTCCTGCCCAAATCCGTCCTTTATGGTCTTCGAGAAGACTGATGATGGCTATGTCGGGGATGGATAGTTTGCGAATGGCAAATCCTTTTTGCTTTTCTTTTACATAAAGTCCGTTCCCATCTGTTCCCAGCCAAATGTTTCCGGCCTTATCCTCTAAAATGGAGGCTATATCACCGCATTCTTTATGCTGGGTATCAATAAATTCATGGAAGCTTTCGTGATAATAAGAAACTCCTTTTTTGAAATTTCCTAACCAAATGACGCCTGAATCATCACGGTAGATTGTATTTATTCTGTTGGAAGCAAGGGATGTGGAAGACATAGGGGTATTCAGGAGGTTGACAAGGTTATCATTTACGTAGTCATAAATGAATACTCCTTTATGGTCCGTTCCTATCCAGACATGTCCGTTCGAGTCATCCAGTATGCTCCTTACCGCATTACTTTTTGTCTCTATTTTGGAATGGAGATTGATTTGGTTCCATTCCGATTTTATGTTTTTCTTATAGAATATTTGTTCATCGGTATATGAATATAGCCAGATGCCTCCATGATAATCAGTGTATATGTGCTTTTCGATAATAGAGTTGGAGGGTAAGCTGATGTTATCTACCCGTTTACATTTCTTTGCGTTGTTCTCTAGTTTCAATAAGGTCGAATTCCAAAGAAGATATAGGTTTTCACCATCATCGCTGATACTCAGTTCCGGAGTTTCTTCTGGAAAGTTTTCTATTTTGAATGTTTTAAGGGTTTTATGAGAAAAATTGAAGTAAAAAGCATTTTGGCCTTGCAGTACCCATAAATTGTGTCTTTTGTCAACATGTACTTTGTAGGTACCATTTATCTGGATGCCTATTTTAAGGAGGTATGAGGGAATATCGGTAATGAAGTTGTCTTTGTCTCGGTCGTATATACAATATCTTGCCTCGCTTCCAATCCACAAATTGCCCAAACCGTCTTCCTGTAAGTTCCAGATGTCGTTAGACAATAAAGAATGGATGTCTTTTTCTTTGGGTTGATACACTTTAAAGCTATATCCGTCGTATCGGTTCAATCCATTGGCGGTCCCTATCCATAAAAAGCCTTCACAGTCTTTCAATATGGTTTTTACGTTATTGTTTGAAAGCCCGTTTTCTACTTTCAGATGGCGAAATACATACGGAGTTTGTCCTGCTAACGGCAGATAAGCCAGTAACAGAATAATGAGGGGGAACACTAATTTGTGTAAATAGTTTGTAAAAGACATACTATATAATCTGAAATTGAATTCTCAAAGATAGCAATATCTTATTTAAATAAACGTAAATATGTTGCATTAATAGGTCTGTAATGTTGCATCGCGGTCGTATAAGTCTTAAACATGCCATCCGTTTGTTGTCTTGCGTGTCTTGAAGTGTTTTTCTCATTTATTATTCAACATTTATTTCATACCTTTGCAGGGAAGGACTGGTTCCTGCCAATATGATTAACCTTCTAATACTTTATCGAAAATGAACAGATTCATCATTTTATTTTTATTCTCTTTGGGAATATTGTCAACATGTGTATTTGCCGTAGAGGTGATTCCACTGAATGAAGGATGGAATTTCCACCGGGGTTTTCAGGCACCTGCTTCGGAAATAGTGAAGGTTACTTTGCCTCACACTTGGAATGCGGGCGATGGCATGTTTGGCAATGCCGATTATTATAGGGGATTATGCAATTACAGTCGTAAGTTGTCTGTTCCTGCCCATTATCGGGGCAAACGTTTTTTCTTGAAAGTGATGGCTGCACAGACGGTTGCCGACATTTTTATCGACCATCATTTTGTGATGCAACATAAGGGTGGTTATACGGCATTTGTGGCAGAATTGACTGATTTCCTGGTCCCGGGAACAGAAAGTGTATTGGAAATTCGTGTCAGCAATGCTCAGACTATGGATGTCGCTCCCATTTGCGGCGACTTCAATATGTTTGGTGGGTTGTATCGGGGGGTGGAACTGCTGGTGACGGAGGATGTCTGCATAGAACCTGCTTATTATGCCTCTTCAGGTGTATTCTTCACTCAGTCCGATGTATCGGAGAAAAAGGCCCATTTGAAAATTGAAGCACTGCTTTCGGCAAGGGAAACTACTGTGACCGGTTGCGAGGTGGAGTTTCGACTATATGACAAGGAAAAGTTGCTTTGCCGTGTTGCCAGTGCAGAGGTGGGTGAGGATAAAAAGGTGATGATGGACATAGTGCTTGAAAGGCCTCATTTGTGGGATGGAGTGAAGAATCCCTATTTATATAAAGGAGTGGTGATATTGCGTAAGGATGGAAAAGAGATAGACCGCCGCGAAGAAGAGATAGGTTTCCGCTACTTTCATGCCGATGCGGAGAAAGGTTTCTTCCTGAATGGAAAGCCTTATCGCTTGAATGGCGTGAACCGGCATCAGGATAGGGCAGAACGCGCTTCGGCATTTTATCCGCAAGACCATGATGAAGATTTGGACTTGATGCAGGAAATGGGATGCAATGCCGTGCGTCTTTGTCACTATCCGCAAGCCAAATACATGCATCAACAGATGGACAAGCGGGGACTGGTGGCATGGGCTGAGATTCCTTTTGTCAATGTTTATGTGAATAATCCTGCTTATGATGAAAACTTGCGCCTGCAATTGAAGGAACTGATTTTACAGAACTACAATCACCCCTGCATTTTGTTCTGGGGGCTGTTCAATGAGATAAATTCCGGTTGGCTGGACCGTCCTTCGCGTATGGCGGCAGAGCTTCATGCTTTGGCCCGTCAGTTGGACCCGAGCCGTCCCACTATGGGAGCCAGTAATCAGGATGACGACTTCAACGGATTCACCGACCTGATTGCTTTCAACAAGTATTTCGGCTGGTATGGCGACAACATGGATGACATGGGGCGCTGGATAGACCGCGAGCATGCAGCACATCCGGAGCGGAAGATGGGCATCAGCGAGTATGGTGCCGGGGCATGCGTATTCCAGCAGGAGGACTCGCTGAGGCATCCGGAACCGTGGGGGCAATGGCATCCCGAAAACTGGCAGACTTATTATCATGTGGAGAATTGGAAACAGCTTCAGGAACGCGAATTCTTGTGGTGCAACTTCATCTGGTGCATGTTCGACTTTTCGGCGGCAGGCCGTAGGGAGGGATCCATTATGGGACGCAACGATAAGGGGCTGGTGACTTACGACCGGAAAATAAAGAAAGATGCCTTTTACTTTTATAAGGCAAACTGGAATCAAGAAGATAAGTTTGTATATATCGCAGGAAAACGATTGGTAAACAGAACCCGCAAAACCGTTGATGTGCAAGTATTCAGCAATAGCGGAGCTGCCAAATTGTATATCAATGGCAAAGCATATGGGACTGCAAAACTTGATTCCGTAAATGTACTGGAATGGAAAGGCATTGTATTGGATACCGGTGAAAATAGAATTGAAGTCAGGAACAAATATGGAGCGGATTGTTGTGTATGGATATGTCCTTTTTAATTTTCATCAGGCGCGGAATGTATAGGAGAGCCACGGGGAATAATGAACCGTGAAATGCTGTACAGTCTGCGCCTGATAGCTTTAATATGTGATTTTCTGTAAATCCGTATTCGGTCCGTGGACTACCAGTTTCCCGTCTGGTTGGATGTCTATGAGGTCGATGAATACCATTCGTTCGTCACCGGTGGTTTCGGTGCGTCCATGGTAGACACAGTAGAGCCGATTGTGAATGTCGATGAGCATACAATGCCCGGTTCCGGTCACGATGCCGCCTTGCTCTGTGTTCTTTTGCAGCACCGGATTGTTGGCAGCCTTTGTGAATGGGCCTAAAGGACTTTGGGAGGTTGCATAGCCCACCGCATAATTCTTTCCTCCGAAGAAGTTTGCAGAGTAAAGCATGTAATAGAGATTCCCGTGTTTCACCATATACGAACCTTCTGTCCAGCGTCTGTTGACCTCATGTGTAGTCACCGAACGGTTCTCCCATTTCGCTTGAGGGTCGTCCATCGTTTTGGGCGGGCAAAGCAATGCTACCGGCTCTCCGATGACACCGGAGAAATCCGGTTTCAGCTCCACGCCGTAAATCCAGCTCTCCTCAATCTCGTCAAACCAGCCCTTTGTTTTGGCCCATGCTGAGACTTCGCTCTCGACGGCATGTTTGTAGCAGCAGCGGGAGTAGTAGAGGTAGGTCTTTCCGGATGCATCGTCAAAGAGTATGTTTGCGTCGATGATAGGATAGCCGGGGTCGAATACCGGGCGGTCGGACAAATCTTTGAAAGGCCCGGTGGGTTTATCGGCTACGGCTACGCCGATACGGAAGTTCTCTTGCTCCTGAGTGGGGTTTTCCTTCCAGTTGGCGCTGAACCATAAGTAGTATTTGCCGTCGCGCTCATACACTTCGGGCGCCCAGAAACAGTCGGTGGCCCATGAGTCGGATGTGCCGCCTTGATAGACGGGACCCTCATCTTTCCATGTCACCAGGTCATCGGAGGAATATACTTTGAAGCCGTTCTGTACTCCCCCCCGTCCCGTACATATAGAATTTCCCGTCGGAAGCTTTCAGGAGGAACGGGTCTCCGAAGGCCATGGGAAGTGGGTTCTGATATACTACTTTCTTCTTATCTCCGCATGATGCTGACAGCAGAGCCAATAAGACCAGTGCCAATGTGAAAAGGGTGTGCTTCATCTTGTTAGAATTTAAATGTTGAAGTAACGAAAAGTGTTTGTATCTGCAAAGTAAACACAATATAGGGAAAGCTGCAAGGAAATTAGATAGAATGCAAGCTTTTCATTATTTTTGTGCATCATTCTAAATAATTCTTTGATGGGACAGTCATTTTCGGATATATCGCTATACCACGAGTACCGGTCGGTGAAGGAGAAAGAACATTTGGTGTCACAGAAAACCTGGGACGACCTCAATCTGGATGACTTTTTCGAATGGGCCGACCGTACCTCTTCTTGTGTGGGCCGACAGTACCTCTACGACTTGTTGCATTACAACCGCCTTTCGGAGATTTCGGAACAGGAGGAAGTGATTCGCGAACTCTCTGCCGACAAGGAGTTGCGTGCAGAAATCCGGTCGGAGTTGCAGAAACTGGATACGCCGGATGCTTGCGCCATTGCATCGTTGTTTTCCATTTCCCATCCCATATATTCCCGCCGCTTTTACCGTTTGCTAAGTATATTGCAGTTCGTGCCTTTTGTTTTGTCAGGGATGGTTTATGTTACATCTTCGCTTTACGTTCTGGGGTTATTGTGTATATCGGTATTGGTGAACATGGTATTGCACTATCGCAGCAAGGCACGGATTCAGGGCTATTTCTTTTCCATCCCTCAGTTATGGCTGCTGCTCAGGCAAGCGGAGAGGCTGGCACAGATTCCGTTGTGTGTATCGGTGCATCGGGATATCCAAAAGACTTTGCAGGCGCTGCGTCCGTTACGAAAGCAACTTTCCACTTTCCGTTTCAGTATCAAGCTGGAGAGCGACATCGCCATTCTTGCTTATTTCTTCATCGAGATGGTGAATGTGTTTTTCCTGCGGGAGGTTATTCCGGTTTCCAAGGCTTTCTTTCTATTGCAGGGCAGGCAAGAACAGATTGAAGAGGTTTTCCGCTATTTTGGATTGGTGGATGCGCTTTGCTCTGTTTCCGAGCTTCGGGATGGGCTGCCCTATTATACTCTTCCGGAAGCTTGTGACGAGGGTGAAACGCTTCATGCAGAGGGCCTTTATCATCCGCTTATAGAGCATTGTATCCCCAATGACATTACGCTTTGTGGCAGTTCTGTCCTTGTTACCGGCTCCAATATGTCTGGTAAGACAACCTTTATCCGTGCTATCGGACTTAACCTGCTTTCCGCACAAGTGTTCCATACTTGTTTCGCCCGCAGTTTTCGTTTTCCCATGGATACCGCATTGTTTTCTGCTATCCATCTGGAGGATAGTCTGATGGAAGGAAAAAGTTTCTTTCTGCAGGAGGTACAGATTGTTCGAGAGATGCTGGAGGTCGGAAAGGGACGTAGGCAGCTTTTCCTGCTGGATGAGTTGTTCAAAGGGACGAACACGGTGGAACGGATAGCTATAGCCAAAGCTGTGCTATCTGCTTTGGCACACAAGAACAGTATCGTGTTTGCTTCCACTCACGACGTTGAACTGGCTTCCTTACTTGAGAACGAATATGAATCGTTTCATTTTTGTGAATGTGTTGCCGACAATACCTTGTCTTTTGATTATAAGCTGAAACCGGGACCGGCGACGGAACGTAATGCCATCCGGATTATCGAGATGTGCGGTTATCCGAAGGAAGTGGTCGGGGAAGCGTATCGGCTGGCTAAAAAACATGTTTTATAGTTTTACTTCTAATTGTTCCTTATTCCAATCGTTACTATATTGTCTGTTCAATATCTTCTGGAAGGGGTAATCTTTTAAGTTATCCAATTAGAAGGTTTATGTTCTTTTCTTTCATCTTTTCGATATTCTCTTCCGAGATATTGCTGTCTGTGATGAAAGAATTTACCATAGATATTGAACCTAAACTGGCAAATGCACTAATTCCTATCTTGGAGGAATCAGCTACCAGAATGACTTCCTCGGCGGCTTTTATCATGGCCGATTTAACCATCAGATCGCTGAGGCTCGGATAGGTCAGACTCATGTCTGGGGATATTCCTGCTGTGGCAAGGAATAGTTTGTTGGCATGGAAACCTTTGAGTGAATCGGCTGCCATCTTTCCTGTCAATGAAAGGGTGGGTGCTTTGAATTCTCCTCCTGTCACAATGAGGTTGATGCCTGGATTTTCGCCCAATATAAGTGCTATGTTCAGAGCATTGGTAATGACGGTCAGCTCTTTGTATTGTGTAAGTAGTTTGGCTATTTCTGTGGTAGTAGAACCGGAGTCGAGAATGATACATTCACCTTCACTGATAAACGACGCTGCTTTTTGGGCTATTTCTCTTTTTTCCTCAATATGGGTCTGATTGAAAACCTTTCCGGTTTTTGCAAATGAGCCCACATCCTTCAGGAAGGCTCCGCCGTGTTCTCTTTGGATATACCCTAATTTTTCAAGGGCTTCCAGGTCTTGTCTGATTGTTACATCCGTTACATTGAAAATCCTGCTTAATTCTTGAACTTTTGCATGCCCGTCTTCGCGGATAAGGTCCAGAATCTTGACTCTTCTTTGGTTTAGTGCCATATCTACTTTATATATTGTTGTTTCTACGATAATCCTGTATATCTTTGATCGCTATAATCTTCAGTCGGAACTTTTTTGCCATTTCAAGTAGTTGTGGCAAGCGGGCCATTGTCCCATCCTGGTTCAGTATTTCAATGAGAGCGCCGCCGGGTGTCAATCCTGCCATTCTTGTCAGGTCGAGTAATGCTTCTGTATGTCCGTCACGTCCCAATACTCCGTCCTCATGTCCGTAAAGGGGGAAAATGTGTCCGGGACGTGCCAGTTCCGAGGGCTTTATATTACCGGTAACCAAAGCACGTATGGTAGCGGAGCGGTCATAGGCGGAAACTCCCGTTGTGCAGCCATAGCCCTTCAGATCGACGGACATGGTGAACGGCGTGCCTAAAAGGGAAGTGTTGTCTTCCGACATTGGGGGCAGTTGGAGTTCTTTGCAACGTGAACGCGGTAGCGGTACACAAAGAAGCCCTCTTCCGTGTGTAATCATGAAGTTAACAATGTCAGGAGTTATTTTTTCACCGGATACAATAAAATCGCCTTCGTTTTCTCTATTTTCATCATCGACAACTATCACTATTTTCCCTTGTCGAACCGCTTCTATTCCTTCGTCTACAGTATTGAGCATTGTATAATCATTTAATTTTTCCGCAAAGGTAGTCAGAAAAAGTCAAATGAAAGTCTATTCTTGCTGTTTTTCTTCTTTTTTATTCTATATATTATCTTTTGCACTGTAGTTCCTTTCTCTTTTTTATTTATTTGTTTCGTTTTTCGCCCTGGTCTAATTATAAAACATGTTAATAAATAATGGAAAACTTTCGTTTTCTTTCGTTTTGTGGTTTTTATTTGTTTTCTTTGCAAAGAAATGAAAGCAAATAAGCTATGAAAACAAAAGAATTGACTCTTCAATCAGAAAGGAATCGAAAAAGATTAATTGAAATTATCTATAAGGCAAAAGCCGGTCATATCGGCGGAGATTTGTCTTGCCTCAATGTTCTTACGGCTCTTTACTTTGATGTGATGAATGTGAATGCGGACAGTCCTAAAGATGATTTGCGTGACCGTTTCATTTTGAGCAAGGGGCATTGTGTGGAGGCTTTGTATGTGACGCTGGAATCCAAAGGGTTTATAACAGAAGGCATTTTGGATACATTGGGACAATATGGCTCTATCCTTTCGGGACATCCCACTATCGGAGTTCCGGGTATTGAAGTGAATACCGGAGCCTTGGGACATGGTTTGTCTGTTGGGGTAGGTATAGCGATAGCTGCCAAAATGGACAACAGGGATTATAAAACCTATGTGTTGATGGGGGATGGTGAACAGGGTGAAGGTTCCATCTACGAAGCAGCAATGGCTGCCCGGCAGTATAGATTAGATAATTTGGTGGCTATAATAGACCGTAATCATTTGCAGATTAGCGGAAATACGGAAGATGTGATGGGAATTGATGATATCCATGATCGCTGGACGGCATTCGGCTGGGAGGTAAAGGATATGAATGGTGACGACATGGAAGATATTATCCGGACTTTCCGTTCCATTGATTATGCAAACCGTCACCCTCATTTGCTGGTGGCTCATACGACAAAAGGGAAAGGAGTATCTTTCATGGAAGGGGTAGCTAAATGGCATCATGGGGTTCCGAGTAACGAACAGTATGAACAGGCCATTCAAGAAATATCAGAAAGAATTAAGGATTTAGAATATAATTGATATGATAGCTTGCAGAAAAAGTTTCACCGACACTTTGTTGTCATTGGCTCGGATGGACAAGGACATCATTGCTGTGACGACGGATGCCCGTGGCTCGGTGACGTTAAATGATTTTGCCAAAGAATTGCCGCAGCAATTCGTGGAGTGTGGTATTGCGGAGCAGGATGCTGTGGGTATTTCAGCCGGGTTGGCTCATAGCGGAAAGAAAGTGTTTGTATGTGGTCCGGCTTGTTTTTATGTGGCTCGTAGCTTGGAACAGGTAAAGGTGGACTTGGCTTATAGCCAGAACAACGTAAAAATATTGGGAGTAAGTGGAGGAGTAGCTTACGGAGCTTTGGGGGCTACCCATCATAGCTTACACGACATTGCCGTGCTGCGTACTTTTCCCGGAATGAATATCGTGTTACCTTGCGATGCCCGACAGACTAAAAAACTGGTTGAGCTTTTGGTTGATTATCCCGAACCGGTTTATGTACGTGTAGGTCGTGCAGCAGTTCCCGATGTCTATGAAAATGATGATTTTGATTTTGCCATAGGTAAGGCCAACATGTTGCTGGACGGAACAGATCTGACTATTATCGGAACCGGTGAAACCGTATACCACACACGTCAGGCGGCTTTGAAGTTACGCGAATATGGTATTTCGGCCCGGGTATTGGATATGTCCTCTATTAAACCTTGTGATGAGGAAGCTGTTTTGAAAGCCGCTTCCGAAACCGGGCGAATCATCACGGTTGAGGAGCATAGCCAGTATGGAGGTCTTGGGGCGATGGTGACTGAAATCATATCCGAGCATCCCGTACCGGTGAAAATCCTGGGTATCCCTGATGAGAATGTGGTGCATGGGAACTCCCTGGAAATTTTTGCCCATTATGGACTCGACTCATCCGGTATCGTGAAAACTGCCCTTGACTTCCTTAAGTAACTCCGATTCGATAAATTTGAAATCAATTAGCCTTTAATAATACCTAAAATGGAAAACCTGATAATTGCAATAGACCAAAGCACCTCGGCTACCAAAGCCATGCTATTCAATGAGAGGTGTGAAATGCTGAGGCGCGTCAATGTCACCCATGAACAATATTATCCCAAATCCGGATGGGTGGAGCATGATGCTGAAGAAATTTATCGGAATGTACAGAAAAGTATAGCCGAACTGATAAAGGAGGAAGTGGCAGACAATATGTATTCGTTGGCCATCACCAATCAACGTGAAACAGTGGTTGTATGGAATAAGCATACGGGCAAACCGATATGCAATGCTGTGGTATGGCAATGCATGCGTGGTGCTGATATCTGTAATGAGTTGAAAGCCAGTGGGTACAGCGAAATAGTACAGGCGAAAAGCGGTTTGCTATTGGATCCTTATTTCTCAGCCAGTGGTGTGAAGTGGATACTTGACAATGTGGAAGGAGCCCGTCAGGCTGCTGATAACGGTGACTTATTGATGGGAACCATTGATACGTGGCTGATTTGGAAATTGACTGATGGTAAACGCCATGTGACAGATTATACCAATGCTTCCAGGACTCTTTTGTTTAATATTCATACGATGCAATGGGACAGTGACCTGCTGGAGCTATTTACCATCCCCGAAACTATGATGCCTGAATTACTGCCATGTGATGCTGTTTTTGGAGAAACTACGGTGGGAGGATTATTTAAGAATCCTATTGTCATAGCCGGTGTATTGGGGGATTCACACGGTGCACTGGCCGGTCAGATGTGCTTTGAAGAAGGGCTGGGCAAGGTCACTTATGGAACCGGCTCATCAGTGATGGTGAATATTGGTGAAAAAGCTGCCGTTGCTCCCCGTGGATTGGTCACTTCCATCGGTTTTGCCGCACTTGGAAAAATATTCTATGCTTTTGAAGGCAATATCCATTGTACTGGTGCTACCATCAAGTGGCTAGAACAGAGATTGCAGATGATTAGTTCGCCAGACGAAGCGGAAGAGTTGGCGGCTACAGTAAAAGACAATGGAGGTGTGTATGTCGTACCGGCTTTTGCCGGGTTGGGAGCTCCTTGGTGGCAAGGGGATGTAAAGGCTGCCATTTTAGGGATGACCTTAGGTACCGGGAAACCGCATGTTCTCAGGGCAGCACTTGAATCCATAGCCTATCAAGTGAATGATTTGGTCAGAGCGATGACCAGTCAGGCAGGTATAAAGCTGAAAGAAGTCAGAGCCGATGGAGGACCTACAAAAAATAAATTCCTGATGCAGTTCCAGGCCGACTGCTTACGTGTACCGATCAATTGTTCGGATGTTGAAGAAGCTTCGGCCTTGGGAGCCGTTGTAATGAACGGAATGGCTCGCAAGATATGGACGAGCTTTGAGCAGGTGTCCGTATTACGCCGGAGCCGCTACCGCATAGAGCCGCAAAGTAACCTATCACAGGTAGAAAAATGGTGTGAAGGCTGGTTGAAAGCGGTAAACCAATTAATCAGATAAATATTTTCAAAGTATAATTTAAATACCCACTATCTACAATGAAAAACAAGGAAAGAATGTGTTTCGGTATAATTATCGGCACTCGTGCTTATTTTAATTCAGAATTGGCTAAAGATGTTCGCAAACAATTGTTGAAAACACTTGCCGACGAAGGCTATGATTATGTGATCTTACCTGAAGACGCTACTCCTACCGGCAGTAGCAGTATTGAAACCCGCGAAGACGGATTGAAGTGTGCGGAACTGTTCCGACAGAATCGTGACCGCATTGACGGTATCATAGTTTCCCTGCCCAACTTTGGCTTTGAGATTGGAATCATCAATGCTATCAGCGTGGCCGATTTGAATGTCCCCGTTTTGGTACAGGCTTGTGACGACGAGAACGACAAGGTGGATCTGGACAGCCGCCGTGATGCTTTTTGCGGTAAGATTTCTGTTTGTAACAATCTGTATCAATATGGCATACCTTTTACAGATACCACGCTACACACCTATTCTATATACTCCGAATTACTGGCCAAGGATATCAATAAGTTTGCTGGTATCTGTCGTGTAGTCAATGGCTTGCGCCATGCACGTATCGGTGCTATCGGTGCTCGTCCGGCTGGTTTCCAGACTGTACGTGCAAGTGAGAAACTGTTACAGAAGAGTGGCATTACAGTCGTTCCGGTCGACCTTTCTGAAATACTCGGTGCTGCCCGTAAGATTGAGGATACGGATGCGGAGTTGCTGAAGAAGCTTGAAGAAATTAAGTGCTATGCGGCAGTTCCCAAGGAATATAGTGACAAGCTGGTGCTTCAGGCAAAATTCGGTGTGGCTGTAGAACGTTGGATCGAAGCCAATCAGATTGATGCTGTTGCTGTTCAGTGTTGGGACTCTTTGGAACAAAATTATGGTTGTGCAGCATGTGTGACAATGAGTATGCTGGGTGAAAAATTACTTCCTGCCGCTTGTGAGGTAGATATTGCCGGCGCTGTGTCCATGTATGCTTTGACATTGGCAGCGCAAGGTCAATCGGCATTGCTTGACTGGAATAACAATTTTGCAGAAGACCGGAACAAATGTGTATGTACCCATTGCGGTAACTTCCCGAAATCGTTTGTCAGAAATGACTTGAAGCTTGGTACACTGGGCGTTTTGGGACGTACGCTGGGCAAGGTCAATACATTCGGTGCCGTATATGGTAAAGTGACCAAAGGTGATTTCACATTCTTCCGTATTTCCACAGATGATACAAAAGGCGCTATCAAGGCTTATTTGGGTACTGGTGAAATCACGGATGACCCGTATGGAATGGATGGATGCATAGCTGTCACCAAGGTGAATAACTTGCAGACTCTGATGAAGTATATTTGTAAAAATGGTTTTGAACATCATGTGGCTATGGTTCGCAAGGATGTGAAGGAAATTCTGAACGAAGCCATCGAGGACTATTTGGGCTGGAATCTATATGTGCATGAATGAAAAGTAAACACACGGTAAACAACAGAAGATAAATTATGATACTTGTTGACAACTATATTTTGGCCATTCTGTGTTGTGTCTATTGCTGCCTCTGTTGGGGCTCTTGGGCGAATACGCAGAAGATGGTGACCTCGAAAAGCTGGAGTTTCGAGCTTTTCTATTGGGACTTGGCTTTCGGTTTGTTTTTCACGGCTCTGTTGGGGGCTCTGACATTGGGAAGCTTGGGAAGTGAAGGCCGTACTTTCTTTGAGGACTTGGCGGCAATGGACTGGAACAGTATGAAGTATGCACTGTTGGGTGGTATTGTCTGGAATTTCGGTAATATCTTTCTGACGGCAGCCATCGCTGTGGCCGGTATGTCGATAGGGTTTCCCATTGGCGGAGGCTTAGCCTGGATAGGCGGTATAATTTTTAATTATCTGCTGATAACTTTGGCCGGTGAAGTATACCCCGGAAACCAGGCATTGCTTTGGATAGGGGTAGTTGTTATCATTGTAGCCATCTGCATTTGCGGGAAGGCTTATGGAAAGATGTCGGCGAGTCAGGCATCCACCCCTAAAAAAGGTATCTTATTGGCTATTGTGGCAGGATTGGCCATCATGTTTTTCTATGGATTGGTTGTAAAATCACTCGATCCCCAGTATGTTGCGGGTGGTACGGGAACACTGACTCCCTATACCGGCGTATTTTGCTTTGCCGCCGGTGTCCTTATCACTACTCCCATTTTCAATACGTTTGCCATGAGTCATCCGGCTCAAGGAAACAAGGTCACAATGAAGGACTATCTGAAAGGTGATACCCGTACACACCTGATCGGTATGTTGGGCGGCTTTATCTGGATGAGCGGTATGGTGGTCAGCTTTATGGGAGCCGGATCAGCCAATCCGGCCATAGCCTATGCGCTGAGCAATGCCGCACCGGTGGTAGCCATGATTTGGGGATTCTTTGTATGGAAAGAGTTCAAAGGAGCTCCCAAAGGAACTGTACCTATGATTGCGACTATGTTTGTACTCTTTGTTGTGGGGCTGGTACTGATTACGCTTTCAAACTGATATTTTAATTCATTGTTAACCCAAAATAATAATAAATGAAAACGATTGTAAGACAAATTAAACAGAAAAGGTTAATGGTCTTGGTGCTGTTCCTTTTGGTAGGTATGACATCTGTTTTTGCACAGAAACATGTAAGTGTATCTGGCAGAATCACCGATGAACTTAATGAACCGATGATTGGTGTAAGTGTATTGGAAAAAGGAACGACAAATGGTGTTATAACTGATTTGGATGGCAATTATACCTTATCAGCGAGCGAGGGTTCCACTATTGTCTTTTCGTATATCGGGTATGTGACCCAGGAAAAGAAAGCCGTTGCAGGTACTATGAATATTATACTGAAGGAAGATAGCAAGACTTTGGATGAAGTGGTTGTTGTAGGATATGGTGTACAGAAGAAAAGTTCCGTAACAGGGGCGATTTCTTCCGTAAAAGCAGAAGATTTTGAAAATCGTACCATAACCAATGCTGAGCAGGCCCTGCAGGGTAAAACAGCCGGTGTGCAAATTATTTCTGCATCTGCGGCTCCTGGTTCGAATCCCGCCATTCGTATCCGTGGATATAGCAGTATGCCAGTTCAGATCCTTTGTATGTGGTCGATGGTTTGCGTACGAAAGACATCAGTAACCTCGATCCGAATGATATTGAGAGTATGGAGGTGTTGAAGGATGCTGCTTCTGCTGCTATCTATGGTGCCCAGGCCGGTAATGGTGTTGTCTTGATTACCACCCGGAAGGCAAAAAAAGGAGTTCGTCGTATTTCTTATGATTTCCAGTTGTCCTCCCAGTCTTTAGGTCGTACTCCTGATATTCTGAATGCTCAGGAATATGTCAATTATATGACTGAAGGTAATCTTATTCCCAGAGAAACAATAGATAGGTATTGGGATGGAAAGACAAATACCGATTGGATAGAAGAGACATTTGAATCATCCATGATGCAGCGTCACAATGTCAATTTCCAAGGTGCCAATGATAATGGCTCATTATTCGCCTCACTCTCTTATTTAAGTAATAATGGTCCCATTGTTGGCAATAAGGATGTTTTTGACCGCATTACCGGCACTGTCAATGCAGATTATAAAATAAAGGATTGGTTGAAGTTCACGACAAACAATTCATTTTCCCGTTATCATGTACAGTCTGTAAGCGAAGGTTCGGCAACCGGTTCTCTGATGCTGTCTGCCATTCAGCTTGACCCTCTGACGCCGGTCACCTATGCACCGGACAAACTGCCCGACACTATGATTAACTATATGAATCAGGGACATACTCTGCTTCAGAATGCCAATGGTGATTATTATTCCATTTCCCCTTATGGCGACTCCAATAATATCAATCCGTATATCATGCGTGACCGTGGCACAACGAAAAGGGATGGTTTTGTATTCAGCGGTTCCACTTATCTGGATTTTACTCCGATCAAAGAGTTGGTCATCACTTCACGTTTGGGATACCGTTATACTTACAGCAATTCCTACGGCTATGTTATGCCTAACATTACTTGCTCTGACCTTTATCAGGACTATGTATCGGTAAGTGCGACAAGCTCCAACACCACGTACTGGCAATGGGAAAACTTTGCCAACTATACCAAGACATTTGCAGATAAGCACAATGTAAACGTGATGCTTGGTATGTCCTATTCTTCCAATACTTCCTTTGGAGTGACGGGAGGAATCAATGGTAGCCGTTCCGGCGACAAGGTTGATTTGGGTATTACCAAGTTGGATCCCAATTATGCCTATTTTGCTTTTCGGACCGGTACTGCCACTCGTACGGTAAGTGGTGGAGAGAAGCGGAGGTATGCCAATCTTTCTTACTTTGGCCGGGCATCTTATGACTATGCAGGCAAGTATTTTGCCCAATTCACCCTTCGTGCGGATGCAGCCGACTTGTCTATCCTTCCTTTGCAGAAACGTTGGGGCTATTTCCCGGCTGTGTCTGTCGGCTGGGTACTTTCCAACGAGAAATTTATGGAAAACCTCAAGTCAATCTCTCATTTGAAGTTGCGTGCAAGCTGGGGACAGAATGGTAGTATCGCCGGTTTGGCAGACTATATGTATGATGCTACGATTTTGTCTGGAATCAATTATCCGATGTCAGGTGATGTGTCTTATGAAACAGGTTCGTTGCCATCTGCAACCGGTAACTATGATTTGAAGTGGGAAACTTCCGAACAGATAGACTTGGGTATCGACCTCCGGATGCTGAATGACCGTTTGAGCTTCGGATTTGACTATTATGAGAAGAAAACCAAAGACTTGATTGTAACCGGTATTACTCCTTCTTTGATTGTGGGTAACACTACTTCACCTATGAATGCGGGAAATGTCAAGAACAGCGGATTTGAGTTTGAACTCTCATGGCGTGATCATATCAAAGATTTCAGTTATAGTGTAAAAGCTAACATCGCTACTTTGAAGAATAAAGTAACTTATCTTCATGAAACATTGGAGCGTATTGCCAGTACAACAAGTGCAGGTATCGGCACTATGAATTATTTTGAAGAAGGACATCCCATTTGGTACATGCGCGGTTATGAGTGCACGGGTATTGATCCGCAAACGGGTGACCCAATGTTCAAAGACAAGAATGATGATGACATTATTGGAGATGCCGACCAGACAGAGATCGGTTCTGCCATTCCCGACTTTACTTATGGTATTACTTTGACAGCTGCCTGGAAAGGCCTTGACCTGACAATCTTTGGTTCCGGTTCTCATGGCAATGATGTGTTTGCCGGCTATAACCGTACTTCCCGTATGAAAGCGAATACCTTGAAGGAATTCTATGACGGACGGTGGATTGCTGTGGGAGACAATGCAAAATATGCCCGTTCCAATCCCAGCAATTATGATAAGTATTTAAAGAGCTCCAAATTTGTATTCGACGGCTCATATTTTAAAATCAAGCAGATACAGTTGGGCTATAACCTGCCTAAGAATTTGTTGAAGCAGGTGGGTTTGAGTAACCTTCGTTTGTATTGTTCTTTAGACGACTTCTTCACATTTACCAAATATCCCGGATTTGATCCTGAATTTACGAGTACAGGCAATGCGATGGGTTTGGATATGGGCTCTTATCCGTCCAGCAAGAAAGTCGTGCTCGGTCTTAACGTAGTATTTTAATCTTTAATTCAATACGAAATATGAAAGCAAAATATATTTTATCAAGTCTGTTACTTGCCGGCTGCACTTTCTTTTCCTCTTGTGAGGACAATCTGGATATTTCGCAGCATGGGGTAAGCACTTTCGAAAATTTCTATAAAACGGATGCCGATGCGGAAGAAGCCATTATAGCCTGCTATAGCAATTGGAAGGACACCTATGAGCCTGCGTTCTGGCTGAAGAATCTTCTTTCTGACGATTGCTATTCGGCAGGGGAAAGCTGGACGGCTGCCAGTGCGCAGTTGCTGTCGACCTATACGTTCGACTCTGATTTTTCCCATATTAAAACGTTGTATACGAATCTTTATAAAGTGATTTATGCCGCCAACATTGTTTTGCAGTATGTAGGCGATGATTCTGAGGTTAAGCTTCGTGCACGTGCAGAGGCAAAGGTTTTCCGTGCGATGTCCTACATCGAATTGATCAGTCTTTGGGGAACTCCGCCGTTGGTGGACCATCCGTTGAAAGCAAACGAATATTCCCAGGCAAATGGTAATACAGAGGCGCTTTGGGCATTGGTGAACCAAGATTTGACCGAAGCTGTCAACAGTGGCAATTTGGAGGAAAAGACAAGCTTGGACAACTTTACCTATCGTATCACCAAACAATTTGCACAAGCCTTGTTGGGCAAGGCATACGTATTCCAGAAGAATTATGGTGCTGCTGTTACAGTTTTGGATGAGGTAATCAATAGCGGGAAGTACGACCTTTACAGTGATTATGAGAATATCCAGACTACCAAAGGCGAGGCGAATTGTGAAAGTCTGTTTGAAAGTAATTATGTTTACGACGCCAACAATGTTACCGGCATTATGAGTAACATGATTTGGGTATATGTGCATTGGCGTGGAGACATGCTTGCATTCAATGAGCCTACTCAAATCTATTCTCATGGAGGCTGGGGATTTTTTAATCCGACGAAGGAAAGCTACGATGCGTTTGTCGAAATGGGAGATACTTATCGGTTGAATGCCTCTATCAAGACATACCGGCAAATGGAGGATATGGGTATCTCATTGAGCAATGCCATAGCTTATATGCCGGACAATGCCGGTTACTTCAGCTGGAAATACCGTGTTTATGAAGCAGATGTCATCAACTATTGGTGGTTGCGTTGTCCTAACAATACCCGTGCCATGCGTTATGCCGAGGTTCTGCTGCTTGCTGCTGAAGCGAGTCTTCAGTCCGGAAATGCAAGTAAGGCTGCCGGATATGTGAATAAAGTGCGTGACCGTGCCCAGTTGCCTGCATTGGGCAACGTTTCTATGGATGATATCAAGAAGGAGAAGCGTCTGGAGCTTTGGATGGAAGGCTGCCGTTACCAGGATTTGATTCGGTGGGGTGATGCTGCTACGGTACTTGCCAAGAGAGGGCAGGAAAGACCGGCTCTTTACAAAGACGGCCGTGTAAGCTGGGATGAGCAGAAAAATGCTTCTGCCGGCTTCAAGAGTGGTAAGCATGAACTGCTTCCGTTCCCTGCCACTGAAATGAATGTCAATAAGAATATGACCCAGAACCCGGGTTGGTAATTAATCAATAAAACTTAGTTTATGAATAAATTAAAATGCTTATTCCTATCAGGCCTTATGGCTGTGATGCCGGTTTGCATGAGCGGACAGCAGACGCCCGGTGAAAAATCGTCAAAACCGCGTGTCATCATTACTTGTGACCCGGAACTTGATGACCTGAACTCTTTGATACGTTTCCTGCTTTTCAGTACGGATTTCCGTGTGGAAGGCTTGATTTATGCCAGCAGCCAGTTCCATTGGAAAGGTGACGGGCACGGCACGAAGTGGTATGTGCCGGGACGTGAATATTCCCGTAATGGCATAGACTACGGACCGATGGAAAGTTGGCGTTGGGATCCGGATGAACGTTTCATTGACGATGCTGTGGAAGCTTATGAGAAAGTATATCCCAATCTGAAAGTGCACGACTCGTCTTATCCGACTCCCGAATACCTGAAGTCTAAAGTGCGTATCGGTAATATCGAGTTCGACGGTGATATTTCCAAGGACACTCCGGGGTCGGAGCTGATTAAAGCTGTATTGCTCGATGATTGTACGGATCCGGTATTCATCAATGCTTGGGGAGGTGGCAGCACCATCGCCCGTGCCTTGAAGTCCATTCAGGATATTTATGAGCATACCGATGCCTGGAGAGGCATCCGTGAGAAGATAATAGGAAAAGTGGTCCTTTCCCTTTCGGGTGATCAGGATGATACGTATGCACGGTATATCCGACCTTTCTGGCCGGAACTCAGACAAATGGAGATGGGGGGCATGACAGTCGGCCTGGCTTATAATGCACAGTTAAGAGCCTCCAAGGAAAATCAGATTTTCTACTCTCCGGAATGGATGCAGGAGAACATCCGCAGTAAAGGTCCTTTCGGCGAGATGTATCGGGTCTGGGGAGACGGTAAGCAGATGGTGAAAGGTGATAAGTTCGATTTCTTCGGTTTGTCGGGTTATACGGTTGATGAATTGAAAAAGCAAGGCTATGTGGTTTGGACCGGAATCCAGCCGAAAGGGTCCTATCTGGCTGAAGGCGACACTTACTGTTTCCTGAATTTGATAGGTAACGGCCTGCGTGGTCACGAAGACCCCACTTATGGGGGATGGTGCGGTGGAAGAACCGTCCTTCCCGATTCGGTGAAGAATCTTCCGCGCATGGAACAGATAAAGTATAGAGCCGAGCACTATCCTTTGCCCGACTTCACTGCTCCGGTAATGAATGGATTGGCTGCCCGTTTTAAATGGTCGGTCACTCCAAACTATGCCGACGCAAATCATGAACCGGTGATAAAAGGGGCGCTTGCCATGAGTGCCAAGCCGGGTGAGAAGCTGAAACTTAAATACACTGTAACCGATCCGGATAAGGATGCCCTTACCATTAAATGGTGGCAATATGTGTCAGCCGGTACATATCGGGGCAAAGTAGCGGTAGATGACCCTGCTTCTGCAAATACAACTTTTACTGTTCCGGCTGATGCCAACCCCGGTGATACCATCCACTTGATTTTGGAAGCTACGGATAACGGTACGCCACAGATGAACCGCTATCATCGTCTGATTATTACAGTGGCAGAATGAACTTGAATCAATGAACTTTAATTTGAAGAACTGAAATGAAAAAGATTATATTGGCCGCATTTATGGCAGCCTGTGGACTGCAAATGTCTGCCCAGCAGAATTTGTTTGTAGCGCAAGACCTCGAGTCTGCAATTGTGAACAAAGATAACACAGTGACTTTTAACTTTAAGGCTCCTGATGCCCAAAAGGTGCAGATTGCCGGTGACTTTGCCGAAAAGGCGGAGGGACAACACATTGGAGGTATGGTGGGAGCAGGTTTGATAGACATGACAAAGAATTCAGAAGGAATTTGGACCTATACTACCAAGCCGTTGGATTCAGAACTTTATAGCTATGAATTCATGGTAGATGGTGTGCCGACTATAGACCCTAACAATGTTTATGTCTATCGTGACTTTGCTACCACAAGCAATGTGTTTATTGTAGGGAATGGTAAGGCAGATTTATATAAGGTAAATAAAGTTCCTCATGGAACATTGGCCCATCGTTGGTATCACTCTGATGGTATGAAAATGGATCGCCGTATCAATATCTACACGCCGGCAGGTTATGAACAATCCGGTGATAGGAAGTATCCGGTACTCTATTTATTGCATGGTATGGGAGGGGATGAAGATGAGTGGACAACTTTTGGACGTGCTGCACAGATTCTCGATAATTTGATTGCACAAGGCAAGGCTGAACCGATGATTGTTGTGATGCCCAATGGGCATGCTGCCATGGAGGCTGCACCTGGTGAGAGTAGTCTGGGATACTATAAACCTTACCATATGAAGAATGGAACCATGGACGGTGCTTTTGAAGCCTATTTCCCTGAGATTATCACGTTTGTAGAAAGTAATTATCGTGTACAAGCGGACAAAGCTCATCGTGCTATTGCGGGGCTTTCAATGGGTGGTTTTCATTCTGCCAATATTTCTTTGAACTATCCTGATATGTTCGACTATGTAGGTTTATTCTCTGCGGCCCTTAATGTCCAGAGTGCAGGTCAGAAAAATAGTCCGGTTTATCAGGATATGGATAAAAAGTTAGCTGTTCAGTTTGATAAGGCTCCCAAACTTTACTGGTTGGGTATCGGTAAAGACGATTTTCTTTATAGAAACAATGCAGCTTATCGCGCTGATTTGGATAAAAAAGGATATAAATATGAGTTTATGGAAACTCCTGGTGGACATGTATGGACCTGCTGGCGTATTTATCTCTCTGTATTTGCTCCCAAGTTGTTTAAATAAATCTGACTAGGCTATGAAAAAACAACTGTTTTATTTGCTGTTGGCTGCAGGCGTGTTGAGCGCTTGTGGCCCTGCGGCTCCTCAATTGGGTAAAGATTCTGTTGAGGATGTTATTGGTGCCATGACTTTGGAAGAAAAGGCACATTTGGTTATCGGTACCGGAATGGTGGGTACTTCGGGTGACAGTACGGTGATTGGCACTACAAAGAAGTTGGTTCCCGGTGCAGCAGGTACTACTTATCCGATACCCCGTTTGGGAATTCCTGCCATTGTGTTGGCTGATGGACCTGCAGGTTTACGTATAGATCCTATCCGCGAAGGGGATTCTGCTACTTATTATTGTACACATTTTCCTATCGGTACGTTACTTGCTTCTACTTGGAATCAGGATTTGGTAGAGGAAGTTGGAAAATCAATTGGTAATGAAGTGTTGGAATATGGTGCGGATGTTTTACTGGCTCCTGCTTTGAATATCCATCGGAATCCTTTGTGCGGGCGTAATTTTGAATATTATTCCGAAGACCCGTTGGTGTCTGGCAAGATAGCTGCTGCATATGTTAGAGGGATACAGAGCAACGGAGTGGGAACTTCCATCAAACATTTTGCTGTTAACAACCAGGAAACCAATCGGAATGCTAATGATGCTCGTATCACTCCTCGTGCCTTACGGGAAATCTATTTGAAGGGGTTCGAAATTGCAGTGAAGGAATCGGCACCATGGACAGTAATGTCCTCTTACAATCATATTAATGGCACCTATGCTTCTGAGAATACAGACTTGCTGTCCACTTTATTGCGTGATGAGTGGAATTTCGAGGGTATGGTGGTAACTGACTGGTTTGGAGGGAAGGATGCCGTGGCTCAGATGATAGCAGGTAATGATATGCTCCAACCGGGAAGGGCTAACCAGTATGATATGATTATCGAAGGGGTGAAATCCGGAAAATTGGATGAATCCATACTGAATCGTAATGTGAAGCGTGTTCTTGAACTTATTCTCCAAACTCCTCATTTTAAAGAATACAAATATTCCAATAAACCTGATTTGAAGGCGCACGCAGCAGTTACCCGCCAGTCAGCGACTGAAGGAATGGTTTTGTTGAAGAATAATAACGAAACCTTGCCATTTGAAAGGAAGGTCAGAAATATAGCTCTTTTCGGGTGTACTTCCTATGATTTCATAGCAGGAGGTACCGGCTCAGGTAATGTGAATCGTGCCTATACAGTCTCATTATTGGATGGTTTGAAGAATGCTGGATACCAGATAGATGAAGCATTGAAGGCCGATTATGAACAGTATATTGAGGCCGAGAATAAGAAAAATACTCCTGACTCGTCTCAGCCTTTCTCCAGATTTATGCCGGTACCTCGCCCGACAGAACTTATCCCTACTACAAAGGTGTTGTCAGAACAAGTTGCTAAAGCGGATGTTGCATTGGTTACGCTGGGACGTACTTCCGGTGAATTTGTAGACCGTAATGTCAGTGATTTTGAACTGAGTGAGGAAGAATTGCAACTGCTGAAGTCCGTCAGCCAAGCTTTCCATGCTGCTGGGAAGAAAGTGGTGGTGGTATTGAATATCGGAGGTGTAATTGAAACAGCTTCTTGGAAAAAACTACCGGATGCTATTTTGCTGGCTTGGCAGGCAGGACAGGAGGGTGGAAATAGTGTGACGGATGTGTTGAGCGGTAAGGTATCTCCATCGGGTAAGTTGACAATGACTTTCCCGAACAAGTTGATGGACGTTGCTTCTTCGACCAATTTTCCTATGGATGCTAGGGCTAATACAGATGTGAGGAATAAGGAGGACAAAAGCTCTTCAGTGAAGAATGTAGACTATACGGATTATGAAGAAGATATTTTTGTCGGTTATCGCTATTTCGATAGTTTCGGAAAGCAAGTGTCTTATCCTTTCGGCTATGGTCTTTCGTATACAACATTCGAGTATGTCAATCCGTCTGTCAAAGTTGATAATGGTATATATTC
>ULXP01013461.1_pt1 | contig 27954 bp, 25 predicted proteins | sample 1961351 | NCBI WGS metagenome assembly ULXP01 (sample SAMEA4835840, study PRJEB28245) | human gut metagenome | biome: gut microbiome; material: fecal sample | place: Denmark | collected 2008 | reverse complement strand
ATAAAAATTATATCCAAGTAATCCTTTAAATGAATAGAATAAACTTTCATTACCAAGAAGAACATTTTTATAGTAACTAGTAAATCCAGCATATTGATAATACCCATCATATTTAGGAAGTATTTCTTTTCCAAAAGGGTAAGTCTTATTTACTATACAACTTATTAACATTATCAATATTGGTACTATAAAAGTCAAAATTTCAGGTAAATACTTTTTTAAATTCTTTTTCATATCACATCACATAAAATATTTTATCATAAAATTTTAAAAAATAATTGAAATATAAAAAAAATAATGTTATGATTATAACATAAGGTAAAGGAGGATAAGAAAATGGACAATAATAAGGGTCAAACAATATTCTTATCAGTTATTGGTATTGCTACTCTATTAGTTGCTATTGTTGGAGCTACATTCGCATGGTTTAGTATTTCTGTAAGTGGTAACGCTAATGCTTCTAGTATTATAGTTACAACTGCCAAGTTAGGTAGTGTAGAATTTACTGATGGTAATTTGATTGAAATGTCAAATATCAGACCAGAAACTTCTCCACAAGATGTAAAAACTTTCACTGTTGCTAATACTGATGCTGCTGCTACTGAGAGTATTGAGTACAAGATCGGACTTGTTATCGATGTTAACACATTAACAGATGTAGCTGATGGTGCATTTGTTCATAGTTTATCAGGAACTAGTGATAAAACTAGTAATGTTGGTACATTAGCTACTGCTATTACTGAACAACCTGTTCCAACAACTAGTCAAATTATCGGTAACGGAACTTTAAATGGATATGAAAAACATACTTATACGTATACTATTCAATTTAAAGAAACAAGTAAAGATCAAAACGCTGCTCAAGGTGCTAAATTTGGAGCAAAAATTCAAGTTGCTTTAAAAGATGGAAAAATCAATGGAATTGATTAATGAGAGCTTAATATAAAGGTAGTTGTAATAACTACTTTTTATTATGCATAAATTACATTTAGTTTACTAATATTAATAAATTACAATATAAAAATTATTGTATATTTTATTTTTTTTTGTTATTATATATATAGAGTATGGAGGCTGTAAAATGGAAAAGAAATATGCTTCAAAATGTAATACAATAGTGTATTTATTAGTTTTGATTGTAATGTTTGCTATGCTTATAGGTACTTCATATGCATATTATGTTAAAAAAATAAAGAATGGTGATGAAACAAGAGTTGTCATTAAAACAGCAAATATGCTTATGAGATATAAAGAATCCAGTGAAATAAATGTAGCAGATGTAGAACCAGGATTTGAAAAGTCAATGGATTTTTCAATTGAAAACTATAGTACTGATACAGTTGGCAAATATAAAATAAAATTAGAAGTAATTAGTCCACTTATAGATACTACTGATGAAAATTTTGTTTATGAATTATCAGGTACAGCTAATAAAAATAGTTCTAATAATACACTAGTTAAATTAAATGAAACACCAGTTCCAGTTACTACAACTACAATAGGTACAGGAATTATAACAACAGAAACAGTTCATGACTATAAATTAACCATTAGATTAAAGGAAAATGGAGAAGATCAAAATCATTTATCTGGAAAAACATTTATAGCTAAAATAGTTGTTGAAAAGGACTATGAGTAGGTGAAATAGAATGGAAGAAGATAAGAATATTAAACTTAAAAGACGACTACACATGATATCTAACATATTCAGTTACACCATAATAGCAATATTAATGATTATAGGTTCATTTTTGGTATTTTATGTTATAGATGGAAAGATATGTAAAAGTAAAGGAAAAAATCCATTATTTGGACTATATACAATAATAAGTCCAAGTATGACAGGAACAATTAACGTATATGATGTTGCGTTTGTTAAAAGAGTTAATACAAATGATTTAAAAAAAGGAGACATTATAACTTTTTATTCTGAAAATACATTCTTTGGTGGAACTCCAATAACACATAGAATTATTAATGTTACAGAAAGTTCTGAAACAGGTAGATTATTTACAGTAAAGGGAGATGCTAATCCTAAAGAAGATGATGAAAAAGTTAAAGCAAGCAATGTAGTTGGAAAAGTATATTTTAAAATACCACAGCTTGGCAGAATACAATTTTTCTTAGCATCTAAGAGTGGATGGATGGTAGCAATATTAATACCAGCTTTAGCTATTATATCTTATGATTTATATAAATTATTTAGATTAGTATTACTTAAAAGTAAAATATTAAGTTTAGAAAATCAACATGGAAACATTTAAAAAGCTTTTTGAAATTTATTCAAAAAACTTTTTATTTTGCATTATTCTTTCATTATTAGGATTTATTTTTAATGCTTTGTTAATATGTTTTAACCCTTCTTTTTTATTACCAACATAGTAGTAGCAAATGCTTAATATATCATCAAGAGTTTCATCTTTAGTAAATATTTCATTTATATATGTAATATTATTATTTTTAATTTTTAGTACTTTTTTACCATATTTAATAGCTTCATGGTATTGCTTTAAATTATAGTATAACATTATAAGTTCTATATATGCTTCTTTTAAATATGGAGCTTCAAGTATAGCTTTTTTATACCACATTATAGCTTCATTATATCTTTTAAGTGCTATATAACTTCTTGCGATAAATCTCATTGAAGCAGCTCTTTCATCTTTCCAAGTTGATGTTTTAAGATTTAGATGTTTAATTAATGTATCTATACACTTATTCCATTTGTGATAGTACATATATTCTCTACCTAAATAGTGTAAGTTTCTATCATCATTAGGATCTTCTTTTACAGATAATTCTAATAATTTTAGATATGAACTTCTTGATTTAGTTTGATCAGGATAGTGATTGATAATTATCTTATCAGTTTGTATTATATTCTCAAAAGATATTGGTTTTAGTACTTCATGTACTGGATGAGTCCATACATATTTATTATATGCATGTATTTTATCAGCATAGAAACTTATTAATGGTTTATTATTTTTATCTAACTTCCAATTATATAAATATTTTATTCTTGTTATATTCTTATTCCATATTTTTAATAATTCATCTTTCCATCCAGGTAACATTACCTCATCTAAGTCTAAACATATACATATATCAGTATCTTTAGGTATAATTTTTAACGATTCGTTTCTTGCTATATCAAATCTCCATGGATTAATTATTTTCTTTTTTACTTTAATTCCTAGTTCTTTAAATTTTTTAACTGAGTTATCATTTGAACCTGTATCTAACACACATATATAGTCTGCTTCTTTTATACTATTATACCATTTTTCAATAAACTTTTCTTCATTTTTACATATGGCATATACACAAACTTTATAGTTATTCATTATGCTGCTGGTCCAGTTGGTCCAGTAGGTCCGGTAGGTCCAATTTCACCTTGAAGTCCTTGAGGTCCAGTAGGCCCAGTTGGTCCTTGTGGTATGGTTAAGTTTAAAACATAGTTAGGCGCTGTTCCTGTTATTGAAGCTGATGCTTCTGTACCAGGTGCACCAGTTGTAATTGTTCCAATTGAAAGAGTAGGTGTTTCGCCAGCAGCTCCTGTTTCTCCTTGAGGTCCAGTAGGTCCAGTTGCTCCAGTTATACCTTGAAGTCCTTGAGGTCCTGTTGGTCCAGTCGCTCCAATTTCACCTTGAAGTCCTTGAGGTCCAGTTGGTCCAGTTGGTCCAGTAGGTCCAGTTATACCTTGAAGTCCTTGAGGCCCAGTAGCACCAGTAGGTCCAGTAGGTCCAGTTATACCTTGAAGTCCTTGAGGTCCAGTTGGTCCAGTAGGTCCAGTAGGTCCAGTTACACCTTGAAGTCCTTGAGGCCCAGTAGCACCAGTAGGTCCAGTAGGTCCAGTTATACCTTGAAGTCCTTGAGGTCCAGTAGGTCCAGTAGGCCCAGTTATACCTTGAAGTCCTTGAGGTCCTGTTGCACCAGTAGGTCCAGTAGGTCCAGTAGGCCCAGTTGCTCCACCGCTTGGTCCGGTAGGCCCTGTTGGCCCAGTAGGTCCGTAGCAAGTATATGTTGGTGGCATTAAATTACAATTATTTCTCATTCTTTATTTTTCCTCCTATATTATTATATTAATTAGTGTATGATAAGATAATTGATTTAGTCCATTTAGTATATTATAATGTAATTAAATAGAGGTAAAGTTATGTACAATATTGATAAATATAAAAAATTAGCCATGGGAAACTTAACAGATGATATGATTCCAGATATCATTAATGAAGAATGGCTTAAGTATGCTTTAAAAAACGAAATATTTAGAAGATGGGGATTTTCTTTCAGCAATTTAAGTAACAAAAGATTTGCTGGAGACTTTAGTGATGAAGTAGTAAGACAAGTTAATTATTCTACACTTACTAGATTTCCGGAAAAGAATCCATTTAAATTTAATACTAATTATTATAAAACGACACCTGATATAGATTCAGTGCATAAAAATGGAATAACTGGAGAAGGAATAAATATTGCAGTCATTGATAATGGATTTATTAATACTCCTACTGAAATTGATGGTAAAATTAAAAATTATTATGAAAGTTATGGTTCTCGTGGAGATCATTATCATGGAGAAATAGTTTTATCATATTTAGTTGGTAAAAATATAGGAGTTGCTCCTGATGCTAATGTTAGTTTTTACGACATTAATCCTGATTATTTTGAAAGTCATCCAGAATTAGTAGGTGATAATCCAAGAGCACTTTATGGAAAACTCATTTATGATAGATTAGTAGAAATATATAATAAAAATTTAAGTGGTGAAAATACACAAATCGTAAATATCTCAAGTGGATATGCTAAAGCGTCTAATCTTGAAAAAGAATTTGCTTTTATCAAAGAGAAGCTTAAAGAGACAGGATGCTATGTCATAGATAGCGATGAATTTTCTAAATATTTTACAACTGTAAATACTGATTTAAATAACGGAACATATTACTTAAGTGATTGGCAACAAGATAATCATGCTTTACATGAATCAAAAGTAATGGTTCCAAGTAGTGAGATGGTTCCACTCTGGGGAAGTGATAAAGATTACATGTATCATGGTAACACTTCTTTTAGTTGGTCTATTCCTAAAGTATCAGGAATGTTTGCTTTAGCACTTGAAGTAAATCCTAAATTAACTTTTGAAGATTTCGCACAAATAGCTCGTGAAACTTCTGTTAATAATGTTATTAATGCTTCTGGTATTATTGAAAAAGTTAAATTTGATTTAGAAAATAACATTAAATTATAATCTAATTTTGCAATAAAAAAACTCTAATTATAGAGTTTTTAAATGGCTAGATATTTAATAATATTCCAATTAATTCTTCAATATTATACATATAAATCATTATATTATCTAAATCATCATAATCTTTTACATCATCTTTAGTTAATAATTTATATTGAATATTTTTTTTGTTTGCATATTTAATTAGAAATTCAAGCATTACTTTTTGTTTTTCTAATATTTCATTACATTTTTGTTCTTTATTTAATTTAGAAAATAAATTTACATACTCTAAAAATATTTGCTGTTTATCTTCAATCATTATCTAATCATCCTTTCGCCATTTTCTATTGTTGGATGATATAGTGAACTAACACCTTGTAATCTTTTTTTCATATCGGTATATTCAGGTGGCAATTGTGTAACAACAACTTCTTCACTTTTTCCTTTCATATATTCTTCGTTTTGTCTAATAGTTTCTCTGTTATTTCTTGCTTGTTCGTATAGTTCATCAACAATTTTATCATCACCCAATACTCTTCTATCCACGGGCTTTGCTTCAATTTCTTTTGCATCTTCTATTGCTTTTCTCTCTTGCTCTTTTAATCTATCATTTTCTGCATATAAAGGGTGAGTTTTATTTCCAATACGTATTTGTTCTTGTCCTAGTCTAGCATTTCCATCTAAAATATTTCCATAAGTTTCAACTGCTTTTGTTGCATAGTCAATTTTTCCTTGAATGTTTGCTTGTTGTTTTTTAGCATCCCTGTACCTTTCTTGTTCTTCATCTATCGCTTTAACTAATAGTGGCTTTAATGTATCAAGTTGCTTATTTATTTTTTGCATTTTACTATCACTACCTAAAAAGCCTTGTGCTGAACTTATAACGCTGCTAACTTGTTCTAAATCCAATAAAAGTTGTGAGGATTTTTTTATTTGTTCAAGTCCTTCTTTTGATATTGCAACTGTTTTTGGAGGTAATGCATTTTTAATTTGAACAACCTCTCTTTTTATATCTTTTGCTAACTTGTCAGCAGGGTTTTCATTTAAAATGGTTGTTAAAGATTCTAATGCTTTTTCTAATTTATCCGCATCTTCAATATTAAAATCAGATATTCCATTTAATTGTTCTTCTTTATCTTTATGTTCACTTATTGACTCTGCTTGCTTAAATTTTGATAGAGGATCAGATTCAGTAAATGGAATTATATTTTTGTTTGTTTTTGCTTCGTATACCATTAATAAAAAACTTCTACTAGCATCGTGGAACCTTGTACGATCCTCTTTATCTTTTATAGCACTTTCTACTTCTCTACATTGTTTTCCTGCTAATTCCAATTGTTTAAAATATTCCCCTTTTAATCTACTTAAATTTTGATTAACTTCTGATTTAATTGAATTTATTTGATCAGCTGCTTTTCTAGCATTTTTATTATCTTTTTTAGCAACAGGGTCAATTACTGCAAGTTTTTTCATATTTCCTTGCATTTTTAAAGTTTCTTTAATATTGTGCATTAAATTATTTATGCTTTGCAACGTAACATTAAAACTTCCCATTTGTCTTGGCGGTTTTGATGACATATAAACTCTATCAAATTTTTGCATACTTTTACTAAGTTCTATTGAGTAATCGGCTAAATTAGAATATTTTTGTGTACTATCCATTATTCATCAACCTTTCTTTTATAGCATTAAAAATCTTAGCTATTTCATCATTTTCTACTTCGTCTAATAATATTTCATTATTATTTTTAGATACTCTATTAATATATAAAGCAACTTTGTTATTTCCTAGTGGTTTGTTATCTGTGTAAACAATAAAATTGCCTATATCAATAGTAACATAGGAAATTAAATCATATTCTTTTTCATTAATAATAATTTTATTATTTTTTTCTTCCATATTTCCTCCATTATCTTACCTTTATTTGATTATAACATATTTTATTATTTTTTTGTTAATGGTATCTGTAAAATATTCTTTTCATTAAAGAAATATAAAATGAATAAATTATTAAAACATAAGTTATTCATAAACAATAGAAAAATATCTTATATTATGCTTAAAAATATACTTGGCATTACTAATGAAGTTGAAGCGTCTAAAGAAGAATGAATTACGAAATTAAAAGCATTAGAATTATTTATTCCAACAAAATAAATGAAATGCCTCAAAATACTTATGTTGAAATGAATGTTGCTCATCCTTTTTGTGAAGGTAATGGGAGAAGTACTAGAATTTGGTTAGATATGATATTAAAAAAAGAATTAAATAAAATTATTGATTGAAGTAAAATAAATAAAGAAGAATATTTACTCGTAATGAAAAGAAGCCCAGCTAGAGATACAAATAAAAACTAATATAATTAAAAACAAAATACAGAATCATTTATCTGTATTTTTTGATATGACTTTATACATTATTATTGAAATTATTGTTAATAAGAATACACCTGTCATTACTAAGTCTAAATTAAATACTTGTGAACCATATAATATTAAATAACCAATTCCTGCTTTAGAAGTTAAGAATTCTCCCATAATTACGCCAATTAAACACATTGATATATTTATCTTAAATGTATTTAGTATTGTCTTTTTATTTTCTTGTAATACCACATTTAATAATATATCTTTTTTAGATGCACTAAATGTTTTTAATAATTTTATTTTTAATTTATCTGTACTTACAAATCCATTATATATTGTTTGTATACTTACTATTAATGAGATAAGTATAGCCATTAATATAATACTTTTTATATTAGCACCTATCCATATTATTATAATAGGGCCAAGTGCTACTTTTGGAAGACTATTTAATATTGTAAGATATGGATCTAATACTTTAGCAATAAAACTATGATTATAAAGTATAATTGATATTAATAATGATAGTATACTTGTTATTACAAATGATATTAATGTTTCTTTTACAGTAACAAATATGTGAGTAAATAAATTATTTTGAATATATAAATTCTTAATAGTAATAAGTATTTTTTTAGGTGAGCTAGTTATAAATGTATTAATTATGTTTTTATTTGATAATATTTGCCATATAAGTATAAATAGTATGAATATTGATATTTGAGTTATAAGAATAATTATTTTATTTCTTTTAATCTTTTTTAAAAAGTTTTTTTGTTCTTTACTCATTATTATCAATTTCCTTCCATATTAGGTCATAATATTCTCTAAATAATGGGTCTTTTCTATTTTCAATTGGACCTTTTTTATCTTGTAAAGTAATTGTATGTATATTTTTAATAACAGCAGGTCTATTTGAAAGAACTATTATTTTATCACACATAGAAATTGCTTCACTAATATCATGTGTTACGATTAATACTGTTTTTTGTTCTTCTTTTATTATATTGTAAACATCATTACTAACTTTTAATCTTGTTTGATAATCTAAAGCACCAAATGGTTCATCTAAAAGTAATATATCAGGATTACAAGCGAGAGTTCTAATAAGAGCTAATCTTTGTTTCATACCACCAGATAGTTCATTTGGATATTTATCTTTAAAACTATAAAGTCCATATTTTATAAGTAAATTTATTGTAAAATCTTTTGTATTATCATTTAACTTTTTAGATATTTTAAGACCTAATATTGCATTATCATATATTGTTAACCATGGAAATAAGCATGCATCTTGAAGCATATATCCAATAGTAATATTATCTTTTATAGATATATTTCCAGAGTATTCAGTTTCAAGTGATGAAATAATATTTAATATTGAACTTTTACCACATCCGGATGGACCAATTATACCTATAAATTCATTTTTATATAAGTCAAAGGATATATTATCAAGTGCTTTAGTTTCACCATGTATTGAGTGATAAGTTTTACTTATATTATTTAGTGATAGTAATTTATTTGTTGAATTCATTTGTTATTAATATATTAGAATCTAGTTTATTATTTATAAATTTACCATAGTAAAGTATATCTATTAATTTGTCATAATCTTTACTATTAACATATGTATTATCATACCATGAGTCTGCATTTTTATATCTATCTATTAGTATTGCTAAATCTTTTAAACTTGTATCAGGAAATTGATTTATTATTGCTTTTGCGATAGTTTCACTGTCATTTTCTTTAGTGAATTTTATACCTTTATTAAGAGCATTATTAAATCTTTGTATCAAGTCTTTATTGTTATTTATAAATTCTTCACGACCATAGAATGCTGTATATGGAACTATTCCTGATAAGTTACCAAGTGATGTAAGAGGGCAACCATATCCTTGCTTTTCTATATTTAAAGCATTTGGTTCAAATAGATTTACAAAGTCTCCTTGACCACTTATATAAGAACCTGTAAGAGCACTAAACTCTATACTTGTATCAATATTAATATCACTTTCATTAATACCATTTTCATGAAGAGCATATTTAAACATTAATAATGGCATACCACCATTTCTACCAGCAAGTATCTTTTTACCTTTTAAATCATTAAGTGTAAAATTGTCTTTTAGTTTACAGTCTCCAACTATAAATTGTCCATCTCTTTTAGTTAAAGATGCGAATGTAAGTAGTTTTTCTTTAGAATTATTATAAATGTAAATAGTTGCTTCTGGTCCAGAAAATCCAATATTAACATCTTTACTTAATACAGCTGTTCCAACTTTATCAGCACCAGGAGTAAGTACTACTTCAATATCAATATTCTCATCTTTAAAGTATCCATTTTCTATAGATACATACCATGGAGTATAAAATACAGAATGTGTTACTTCTGCAACAACTAACTTTTTATTTTTAGATTCTTTTTCTCTTATACCAATTATTATAGTTAAAACTATTATTGCGATTAATGAAAAGATAGTTAAAAATATTTTTTTCATATATCCTCACTTTCATATTTAATATATTCAAATATAATAAATTTGTTATTTATATATTGAATTTTTTTATTTATCATTATATAATTAGTTTGTATAATGTGAAGGTAAGGAGGATGTAATGAGGTGCTTAGCAAATGTTTTTTTAAAACAAAAAGCTAAATGCATTCTTAGAAATGTTGATATACTTGTTTCTAAAGAACTAAAACCTTATCCAAAAGATATAGAATGTTTTGAAATTTGTGTTGATAAGTTTTATGAATATTTTATATTTGGGAGAAGAGATATTACTAATACTTTAAATGAGTATGAAGATATTTTTAATAAGTATGATGTTGATAATATTGTAATAAAAAGAATGCTTTTACTTATATTTGAAAATGTTGTTGATTATTTAGATATTATCAATAATCCAGTGGAATTTGAATGGTATTATTTAGTTGCTAAAATGATGCTTTTATGTATTATGTTAGAAGAACTAACTAATTCGCTTACAGTTCCTAAGGTAGACTATTATACTGCGGTTAAATTATTAGAAAAAAAGAATAGTTATTTATTTGATGATGAATCTAAAAAACTATTTAATGATAATTATTTAAAGATAATTAAGAATATCACTAAAAGTGTTAGTTCTAGTAAGAAATGTTTAAATATGCTATCAAAAAGTCCATTAAAAGTATATTACGATTACATGGGTAATATAGATGGGTATAATTTATTTATTTCTAAAATTAATTTTGATAAAAAATACTTTGAAGGAATAGATGAATCTCATGCTTTTGATGCTTTTGTTAAATATGGATTTGCTCTTGATTTTAAGTATATTGAAGCAGAACATATATCTTTTGAAGTTATTAAAAATGTTTTTGATAATAAACCTAATACATTATATTTCGTAAAGCTTCCAAATGATTTCTTTAAGCTTAAAACTAATATTACTAAAATGTATAATATTGTAGAACCTAAAACAATACGTAATTTTGTATTCTTAGTTCCATATAAGGAATTTATGAATAGAGATGTTAAAGTAAAAGAACTAAAAAATTATGGATTTAAATTAGGTGTATATGATTTTAATACAGTTGAAAGTAAAAGTCTTAAATTAAAGAACGTAATTGATTATGTTTATTTTAAGCATAATAAGGTATCTAATTATAATAGTATTGTTGAATTTTCACACAATATAGGAGCAACAATAATAGAAAATGATGGTAATACTTATAAAGTGTACAAATAGGTGAATCATGAATAATAATGTAATAAAAGTTAAAGCAGAAAAAATATATAGAGGAAAACTTTTATCAAGAGTTATTAAGATGGGATTACTTATTTTATTACTATTTTTTTCATTATTATATTTAGTACTATATGTTGTTAATAGTAATGGATATTTTACTATTAAATTAGACAAGAATTTGAAAGCTGAAAGACATATACTTTTATCTTCTGACTCAGAATTTTCTGCTGAAACTGTGGAAATTAAAGTAAAAGGATTAGAGTATATGGATAATATTACTGAATCATGGATACCAATGGATGAAGTAATAAAAAAAGAGGGCGATAATAGTGGTGATAACTATATTGCTTATACATACTTTATAAAAAACGATGGAGAACAAAAAACCGATTATAAAAGTAAGATTGTTGTCGAATCAGTTATAAAGAATGTAGATGATGCTGTTAGGGTTGCGGTATTTACTAATGGCGAAAAAAAAGTTTATGCTAAAAAGGCAAAAAATGGTAAAGAGGAGCCAAATACAATTGCGTTTTTATCAAATCATTTAATTATGGAACAAGAAAGAAATGGGTTAGAACCTGGACAAATAGACAGGTATACAATTCTTGTTTGGTTAGAAGGAAAAGACCCGGAATGCATCGATGACATTATTGGCGGAGAAATGAAAATGTCAATGGTAATCACTGAAAAAAGTGAATAATTTAGAGAAAGGAAATGTATATGGAAAATCAAAATGATAATTCTACAAATAATACTTTTCAACAAGCAGAAGTAGTTACTCCTGTTGAAAATAAAGTTGTAGAAGAAACTAAAAAAGAAAAAAAAGAAGAATCTAATGATGGTAGAAAAAAGATTCTTACAGCTTTCTTAATGTTAATAGTAACAGCTATTTCATTAACAACAGCATCATATGCATGGTTCACAGAAAATACAACTGTAACTGTTGATAGCATTGATGTTAATGTTAGTGCAGCAAATGGTATCCAAGTTTCTGTTGATGCTGTTAACTGGAAAGCTAATATTACTACTGCAGAAATAACTGGTTCTGCATATCAAGGTAATACTAATCAATTACCTAGTCAAATTGTACCAGTTTCAACAATCGGAGAAGTTGATACAACTACAGGATTTATGAAAATGTTTAAAGGAAGTATTGAAGCTGATGCTGGTACTGCTCATGGTTATAAAATAGTTGCTTCACGTTCAACTGAACAAGCAGGCACACTTGGAGACTTTATAGCATTTGACTTATTCCTACTTGCTACACAACCAACAACTGTATATTTAACAACAACTTCAGATGTTATTGCTAGTGGAGCTGACACTGGACTAAAAAATGCAGCTAGAGTTGCATTCCTATATGAAGGTAGTGCTGCTACTGGTGCTAGTGCTGATGCTATCGCACTTAAAGGTGCTACATCTCACGGAAATGGAAATACAAATATGTTCTGGGAACCAAATAACAATATACATAAACCAGGAGGAGTTGCTCAAGCACAAAACTACGGACAAACTAGTTTTACAACTAATACAGTAGTTCCAAATTATTTAGGTATTAAGGCTGATATTACTGCAGAAACAGCACTTGATTATCAATCTAATAGTGCTACATATTTTGATACTGTTACACCTGATATAACAACTCCAGAAGATAATAATGCTAATGGAGAATATAAAACACTATTTAATTTAGCAGCTGGTATTAATAAAGTAAGAATATATGGATGGGTAGAAGGACAAGATTACGACTGTGAAAACAACGCATCTGGTACTAATATCAAATTTAATATTCAAATATCTAAGAACGCTAATCCATAATAGAGAAAGAGGTGTAGAATGAAAGGGAAAAAAATATTTAAGGTTATTTTAGATGTGTTAGTGTGGATAATTATTATCCTTGCTGCTAGTGTTACTTTGATTACACTAACTTCTCGTGAAAAAGGAGTTTCTCAAGTATTTGGATATGTGCCATTAAATATTCAAACAGGATCAATGGAACCTACAATTATGACTGATGATTTAATCATCACAAAACAATATGATGGTAAGAGTGAACTTAAAGAGGGAGATGTTATCTCATTTAGAGCAACAGAACAAGATACTTATATCATTAAAACACACCGTATTAAGTCTGTTTTAACTGTTAATGGTATGACTTCATATGTTACTCAAGGTGATAATAATACCGGTGAAGATCCTCAACAAGTAGCTCCTGGTGATATTATTTCTGTATGGAATGGAACAAGAATTCCTAAATTAGGAGCTGTTCTTACATTCTTAAAGACTAAAGTTGGATTCTTTGTATGTATAATATTACCACTTGCAGCATTCTTTATATATCAATTATATAAATTTATAATGCTATTACTTGATTATAAAAAAGTTAAATGATTTGTTATATAAATTGACTACGAAAGTAGTCTTTTTTATTGTAGTAAAATATTGTATTTTTCTTGTAATTCTATATTCAAATATGATAAAATTAATATGAATATAGAATTAAGAATAGAGGTGAAGAGAATTGTCAACATATATGAGATTTTTATATGACTTTATGGAACAATTCTTTTCTGGAGTTATAAATATTTTTATGGGTGTTGTTAGAGGATTTGGAAAGATGTTTAACTTTAAAGCATACTTATCAATACTTAAAGAATATTCTTCAGAATTTTCAGTTGGTCAATGGATATTAGTAGGAGTAGCAGTACTTTTAGTATTCGCTTTTTTAGCAGGAATATGTTTCTTAATATATCTACTTATAAGAAAATATTTAAGATTTAGAAAAACACTTGTTGAACAAGAAAGTTTGCTTGAAGAAGTAGCTAAACTTGATAGAGATGTTATAAGACTTAATCAAGAAAAAGAAGAATTATATGCTTTAAAAGTTTCTCAAATAGGACTTACTCCACAAGTCAGTGGAAGTAATATAAAAATGGATATGCCAAAGGAAATTAAAGAAGAAAATGGTGAAGAAAGTGCTGAAGGTGAAAAAACTGAAGAAGTTCCAACTGAAGCAGCTAATGGAAGCAGATTCTTTAAATTAACTCAAATAGATGAGGAGTATGCTAATAAGACACCTGAAAACTTTGGCAATACATTTACACTTGAAGAATTATGTGAAACATTTAGAAATTTTGCAGCATCAAGAATGAAACTATATTATAAAATTAAAATTATTAGATTATTTGTAGCAGCTCTTGGAGCAACAAGACTTGTAATTTTACAAGGTATCTCTGGTACAGGTAAAACATCACTACCATATGCGTGGGGTAAATTCATAAGTAGAGATGCAACTATCGCATCAGTACAACCATCATGGAGAGATAGAACTGAACTTTTTGGATACTTCAACGAATTTACTAAGAAGTTTAATGAAACAGAAGTTTTAAAAGCAATGTATGAAGCAAGCTATAATGATGAAATGTATTTAACAATACTAGATGAAATGAATATCGCTCGTGTTGAATACTATTTTGCGGAAATGCTATCAATACTAGAAATGCCATCTCGTGATGAATGGGTAATTGACTTAGTACCTAATGTATGGCCAAACGATCCAAAACATTTACCTGATGGAAAACTTAAAATACCAGATAACATGTGGTACATTGGTACAATCAATAACGATGATTCAACATTCATGGTTACTGATAAAGTTTACGACCGTGCTATGCCAATAGACATAAATGATAAAGGTCAAGCATTTGATGCTCCTGATACACCTGGTATTAGAATTAACAGTAGTTACTTAGAAAGTTTATTTAATAAAGCAAAAGCAGAACATCCAGTATCACAAGATACATTAAATAAACTTGAAGACATGGATAATTATGTTATTGAACATTTTAGACTTGCCTTTGGTAATCGTATCGTTAAACATATCAAAGAATTCGTTCCAGTTTATGTAGCGTGCGGTGGTACTGAACTTGATGGATTTGATTATATTCTTTGTAAAAAAGTCTTAAGAAAATTTGAACAATTAAACTTATCATTCATTCGTGATGAAATAGATGGATATGTTAAATTTTTAGATAAGACATTTGGCAAAGAAAATATGAGTGAATGTAAAGAATATTTAGCAAGACTTAAGAAAGCAATGTAATAAGAAAGGATTTGTATGAATAAGAATGAATTATTAAATTTATTAGATGACACTGATAGTAAAGCTATAGAACAATTTTGTGGTTCGAATGATTCACATGTTGTTATTAATTCATCTTTTCAAAGTGTTGAATATGATTATTCATGGATAGATAAGATAGAAGAAACACTTGTATATCTAGATAATATCATTAGAAATCCTAAAAGATTTATCATGCAGGAAGAAGAAGTTGTTCCTGTTGAAAAAGCTAAAAAAATAAGTCAAGAAACAATTAAACATTTAGCTCAACATACAGATTTAATACAAGATGTAGACGAAGATGGTACTATTACACCAAGTAAAGTACTTAATGTACATAAAGAAGAAAGCTTTGATATTTATGAGAATAGATTTATAATTTCACTCTTAAATAATCTAAATTACTTCTTTACTTTAAGAAAACAAGTTACAGCAAGTGGCAGTTATGCTAAAAAGAAAAAAGTAATGACTTACACAGGTAAAACTAAACTTGGTAATGAAGAAGTAAATATAAGTTTAAATATGCAAACAAACTTCTCTGAAGATTTAGGTGGTGTTTCAAGCAGTGGTGAATCAATCGAACAAAGAATTGCTAAAATAGAATTAGTAGTAGGAGATTTCTTAAAAACACCATTTGTAAAAGAATTAGCTAACGCAGCACCTGTTAAATCACCAATAAGAAAAACAAACACTATACTTAAGAATCCTAACTTTCAAAAAGCATTAGAATTATGGGAATTTATTGAACAATATGACGTTAAAGATAAAAAAGAAACAAATGACTCTAAAGAAAGTGTTGATGAAGAAAAAACTAAAAATAGAATGGATGGAGCATTCTTCTTAGATTATGTTATTCTAAATGAACTTGATAATAATAAAACATATAAAAAAGATCAAATAAATAGATATGCTCTTAAGAAATTAATGGAAGACTTTATCGCTAATAACAGAAATCATTCTATGAAAGAATTTAAGAAAATATTACAAGAAGAATTTAAACTCGCATTAGAAAAAGAAGAAAAAACAGATAAAGAAATTATTAAGAGATTTAAAAATTTATTAAAACATTATAGAAAAAATAAACAAGATGCATTTGCATATTTGAGGTAATAAGATGAATAAGGATATGAATAAGAAAATTAGTAGTACAATTATTAAAATGATAGCTATAATTGTTTCTATCTTTGTTTTTTCTTATGCATGGTTTGTTCATAATGAAGATACTCACATTAATGCAATTGAGATTGGAACTGCTAAAACTAACAATATTCAAGTTAGTGAGGATGGTGGTAATAATTGGGGTACTTCTCTTAGTATAGATGTTGGAGAAGGGTTTAGATTTGATAATGAAGTTACAAGTGATGGTATTAATTTTTATAAAGCTAATCTTAAAAATGATGATGGCTATCCTCTTCATTTTATAGATGCTACTGTTAATAAAGATTATTTAGATTTTGATTTATGGTTTAAAAATGATACAAGTGTTAAATTATTTTTAGACGATAATTCAAGAGTTTATCCAGAATGTGGTACTGATGAATCAGATTTGATATGGGATGAAGTTACTGGTAGTTTAGATTCTATAACAAGAGTTAGTGCCTATGGTAACTTTAGTAGAGATTTAATCGCAGGAGCAGTTAGAGTTGCATTTATAAAATATAATTATGATGAAGAAAATGATGAATATATTTTAGACAATACACCTAGTCTTGTATGGGCACCTAATCCTAATTATGAAATTATATCAAATGGAGAAGATTTACTTACAGCATCAATTACATCAACTAATAAACAAAGTTATAAATATTTAAAAGTAAATAGTGGAAGTAATTTTGTAGAAAGTGATATTCCTAATTTAATAGATACTATTCATGCTAAATATAGTAGTAAAATGGCTAATGGAGATACGCCACTTGTTAATATTGAAACTACAGATGGAGTAGAAAAAAAAGCTGGATTAAAAATAAGAGTATGGGTAGAAGGAAATGATAGAGATGCTAATGGTGCTTTAAAAGGTGGCATATTTAAATTCGATTTATCATTCATAGGATTACAAAAGAAAGATAACACTAATATTCCAAATGTAAGTAAAAATGGTAATTCAATAAGTGGTATCAATAATACCATGGAATATTCAATAGATAATGGAAATAAATGGATAAGATATAATGGTAGTGATGATTTATCATTTGAAAGTGGTACTCATGTATTAGTTAGATATAGTGAAACTAGTGATTACTTTGTATCTAATTATGTGGAACTAGATTTTTAAGAGGTGTATTATGAGTAATAAGTCATTTTTTAAAATTATATTGTTAATTGGATTTACAGTTATTCTTATAATAAGTTCTTATGCATGGTTTCAGGATAGATCTAATCCATCTATAAGTTTATCTAATATTCAAGTTTCAGCAGCAGAAGGTCTTGTTATTAAATTACAACCAGATAGTGCAGCAAGAAATACTGTTAATTTAAATAGTGTTCTTGAAAATTTTAATGAATTTGAACTTAAACAAGTGTCAAGTGTTGATGCAGTTAATTTTTATACGATAGACTTTAACGAAGGTTTAACTTTAACTGATCCAGAATTTATAAAACTTCCTGAAGTAAATGGTAGTGTATCTCAAATGATTGAAAATGGTTATATTGATTTTACTTTCTATTTACAAACTGAAGATTATCCAAAACATGTATATGTACATAGAGATACATCTGTTACAGGTCCTGCTTATGATGCCCTTAGAATAGCACTTACTTATCCAACCACAGATAATACAACATCAACAATTATATTTGGAAAAACACCTGAAAATGGTATTACAGATGAATATACTACAAATGCAATTATAACAGCAGGTAAGTTTAAATTTGGTAACATACCTAGTAGTTTTTATACAACACAACTTGTTCGTAATTTTAGTTATAAAGATGGTGGAAGAAGTAATAGCGATAGTGATACAATTGATACTAATAAAGTATTATTTACAATACCAGCTAATAGTAGAATGGCTATAAATTTGAAAATATGGTTAGAAGGCGGAGATATAGATTGCACCAATGCACTTGCATCAACATTTCTAAATGTATTATTTAAATTTGGTAGTGCTAATGAATTACTAGCAGCTCCAACATTAACAGGAAATTCTAACTATACAATAACTGGCCTTGATACTACAATGGAATGGGCCACAACAAATACAGCAACAACAGTATGGACACCTGTAACAAATAGTAATATGCAATTTACCGGTTATCAATCAGTATATGTTAGAATTAAAGAAGTAGTAGGTGTTTCACCAGAAAGTTATGCTACTCTTGTAACATTCCAGTGAGGTAGCATATGAAAAAAATATCAATATTATTAAGTATATTAGTTATAATCTTACTTACAGTAAGCGCATATGCATGGATGCAAACAGAACCATCACTAGGAGAAAATATAGAATATAATAGAGATTTCTATGTAACTGATAGTGATATACAAGTTAAACTATATGCACTTATTGATAATAAATATGTTTTACAAGGACAATATTCAGACGATGAATTATTAAATTTAGACTTAATGTATCCAGGTAAAACACAAAGATATAGATTTGAACTTACTAATATTAATCCAACACCAGCAAGAGTAAAGATAGTATTTACAGAAATAACTGGAAATATAAATTTACTTAAAAATTATTTAAAGATAGGTATTACTAATCCAATAATTGATAACTTTAAATTATCAGACAGATTAGAACATAATGAAGAGGATGATAGATACTTCTTTGATTTTGCAGATAGTGTTACTATCCCAGCAGATTCAACACTTAATTATTATTGGAATCTAGAAATAGATATAGATGCTCCAAATTCATTACAAAATACAAATTTAAAGATTAACAAAATTATGTTTATAAAACCATCATAATTTAGAAAGGATTCATATGAAAAAAGTAATAAAGAAAATATTAAACATACTCAAAATAATTATATTAATATTACTAATACTATTTGCACTATTCACAGTATATCAAAAAGTATTTCCTAATAATCCTAGTGCTTTTGGATTTAGAACTTATTCTATTATTACTAAAAGTATGGAACCAGTTCTAAAAAAAGGAGATGTAATACTCGTTCAAGAAAGAAATACAAGTTCATATAAAGTAGGAGATATAATTACATTTAAAGGAACTAGCGGAGACTTAAAAGGAAAGATAGTTACACATGAAATAGTTGGAATTAAACTAGAAAATGGAAAAAATATATTCTATACTAAAGGTATACAAAATATAAGTGAAGACCCAGCTGTTTATGAAAATGAAATATTAGGAAAATATATATATAAATTTAAATTCTTTAGTTTAATAGAAAGAATAATGGATACTAAAATAGGATTTATATTAATTATAATAATTCCACTAGGATATATTTATTTTTATGAAATTAGAGACATTATTAAAGATGTAAAAAATATTAAGAATAAGGAGTAACATATACATGAAAGATAGCATTAATAAAATTTATAATGCGATTATCAATTATATAATTGATTTCTTTCATGTGTTTAAAAAAAGATTTAATAAATTTAAAAGAAAAACTAAACGTAAACTTAGAAAACTATATTATTATGAAATACTTGGTGTTATAGCTGTTTCAGTTTACTTCTATAGATTCTTATGTAAGATATATAAAAAGCCTATATTTAAAAAGTTTAGAAATAAAAGTAAACTTTTATATAAGAAATCTCTTGTTAAACTTGAAAAAGCTAAATATGATTATGAAACATATTTACTTGAGATAAGATATGATACTAAAGATAAAATGGATAATGTAAAGAATAAATATTCTAAATATTGTACTAAAAGAATTCTTGCGAAAAGTTTTGTATTAATAGCTTTATCTGTATTTTTGATATATGATACATATTCATGGTTCTATAATGAATATGTAAGTAAAGGTACTAAGATTAGTTTAGGTACAGTAGAACATATAGTTAATCAATATGATAAGAATGGTAATTTAATTGGAATAGAAGGAGATATTGTTACTGTTGTTGAAGAAGATAACTTAGCAAATACTTTTAAGAATACAAGATATGTTGAAATAAAAAATACTGGTTCTCTTAACTTAGATTATAATTTAACATTTACATTAGATGGTACTATGTCTAATGCTGGTGTACTTTATTATAGAGTAATTGATATTACTGAAGATGTAATTAATACTACTATTACAAGTGGTTCTAATACTAAACTTGAAGCTTATGCTAAAAATAATCCAACACCTAATAATCTTGAAACAGATGCAGTTAATCCAGTTTCAAATATGACAACAATACCACAAGTATTAATAAAAGGTGAAATTGATAAAGATGAAGATAACCTTGAAAATAATTATAGATATTTTAGAATAGATTACGGTATGTATCAAAGTGTTAATTCTACACTTTATTCTGGTGCTTCAGTTGCTGTTCATGCAAAGGTGTATTGTACTCAAAGAGGAATAGACGCAAGCCTTATAAATGAAGGACAAATATGGTTAGTTGAAAATGAAGAACAATTTAGAGATGCAGTACTTAATGCTTTAAGTGGAGATACAATTAAACTAGCAGATGACATTACTATAAATGGAAGTGTAAATTTACAAAGAAGAGTTGGTATAGATGTAGATACATATAATTTACATGTTACTGGAGATCTTGTTTATGATTTTGTAGAACTTGGTAAACTAAAGATTGATACATCTAAAGGCGGTAAAATAGATGTAGATAGTAGACTATATGTAAATGCTCCTAAATCACAAATACATTTTACAGGTCTTAATAAAGACTATGATATTTTTGTAGGAGGAGAATTTACTGTAAATGGTATACAAAATGAAGAAGAAGATGGAGTACTTTTAGAAGCAGTAAGAATTGTTAAAAATAAGATAGGTAATATTCCAGCAGATATAATAGTACTATCAAATACAAGACTTACTATTGCACCTAATGTAGAACTTAATTATGTAATTGGTGCTCCTGGAAGTACAAACATAGAAATATTAAACAATGGTACAATTACTCAAATACAATTACAAGATATGAATCTTATTGATTCATTCTCAAAATATCAAATATATATTTACAACTTAAATACAATACTTGGAGTACTTGGAGGTTCATCAATAATCTTACCATCAAACTCAACTCCATATACAGGACCTAATACAGGTAATACATTAATTATAAGAGGAGTTAGTTCAAATGATATAACTGTTTCAGGTAGTGATCACTATACTGGAGATGATATCAATCAAGGAGCTCCAGAAGATTCAGTCGTACCAATACAAGGAGAAGTAGATTCATATTATGTTTATATAAGAGATAATAAAGAAACTTTAGAAGGACTTTTAAAAGCATATTTTGATGAAATAGATGCGGCTACTACAACTGATAAAATAACCGCTATTAAAAAGTTAGTAATTTATACATTAAATCAAGCATATTTTGAAAATGATGACTTCAATTATATAGCAAGTGATGCAATGCCTAATATAGAATATTTAGGACTTCAAAATGCAACAATAAGTGATAATAAAACAATTAATAAAATAGCTAGTAATACATTAAAAGATAAAGCATCAATAAAAACATTAATATTATCAAAAACACTTACTACTATTGGTGATAATGCATTTGCAAATGTTAACTTAGGTAGAATAAGTACTAATAGAACATTTAGATTTTTATCAATACCAAGTTCAGTTACAAGTATAGGTTCAGGAGCCTTCAAAAATGCAAAATATGTTAACTTTGAAGGACAAATACCTCCATCAGTTGCAAGTGGAGCATTTAACAATGTATCTAATGGTACAAAATTCTTTGTTCCAGAAGGAGCAATAACAGCATATAGAGATGCTAATAACATTAATGAAGCATATATATATTATGCAGCAACACTATCAGACAATAAAAGATATTTCTTATATGATTATAAAGATGGATATGGAATATCATACTTTATAAATAGTGTATCTGTTGGATCTAATTTAACAATACCAAATACAATAACTATGAATTCTATTACTAAAGACATAACCGCTCTTGGATATAATTCATATAGAAATTTAATTACACCAGCAACAGGTACTAGTGTAGTTATTCCAAATACAGTTAAATTAATAGATAGTTATGCATTCTATGAAGATAATATAATGGATATAAATTTATCTAATGTTGAAATAATTAATTCCTATGCATTCTACAAAACAAAACTTACTAAACTAGAATCTAATACAATAACTACTATTGGAGACTATACTTTCTATGAAAATCCTATTACATATATATCACTTGGTAAAATAGAAAAAATAGGTAAATATGCATTTACTAATAATACAACATTATATGAAATGGATTTAGGTCCAGTTAAGAGTATAGGTGATTATGCATTTTATAATTGTCCTCAACTCGGTAGAGTATGGTTTAGAAATATGACTACTGTTGTTGTTAACAATGGTAAAAGTATAGACCTAACAGTTGGTGAAAATGCTGTATTTACTAATTGGGGAATGTATCTTGATGGAAGACTTAGGGTATATGTTCCAGATGGTAATGATAGTGAAGGATTTAATTATCTTGAAGGATATAAAAAATTATTCCAAGGAAGTAGTGCATTTATTTATCCAATGGGAACTATTATTGGTAACTATAAACATGTAGCTATACCTTATGATTGGGGAGAATATAGTGTTAAAACTGTTACTAAGAAAAATGGTGCTGGAAATGATGTTACAGCTTATGAAATAATAGAATATCATGGAGCTGATTTAACAAGTAGTTATCAACTTCCAGATATAATAACTATAGGTGATGGACTTAGTGCTTCAATAAGTGGTAACTCATGGCAACAAGGTACTGGATATAGATATGGTGGAACACTTACTATAACAAATAATATGGATACAGCTGTTACAGATTGGACAGTTAGATTAGCACTCCCAGATGGCATTACATGGGGAAGTACATACACAAATGCAGTAGAAAATATAGATGGAAATATAGTAACATTATCTAATGCAACGTATAATGGGACAATAAATCCAAATAGTAGTATAAATATATCGTTCTATTATGATACAATTAGTCAAAGCCTAAGTGCATCAATACTTAGTACTTATTCCTCTAGTACACCAGTCATGAATATAATATCAATAGGAAAATATGCTTATAGACATACAATTTCAAAAGAAAATCAAACAATAGATTTAGTCGCAAATAACTTACTTAATATTGATGCCCATGGTTTAGAAAACATTAGTGTTAAATCACTTACATCAAGTAGTTTAGTATCAATAGGTGATTATGGACTTTATAATACAGCACTTCAAATAGTAACACTTCCTAATCTAAATTCACTAGGTAATTATGCTATGTCAGGAATGGATACACTATATAGCGTTAACTTAGGTAATATAAGAGTTATGGGAGAGAATGCTATTAGTAATAATCCTAACTTAGAACAAGTATTCATAGGTACAACTGATACAGATAATATGTCAGTTCATAGTACTGCAATGAGTAATATAGGTGCTAACACTAATAATAGACTTAGAATATATGTACCTGATACAAAATTAGATTTCTATAAAACATTATTTAGTACATATTCTGATTATATTTATCCAACTGGTACAATAGTAGGAAGTTTCGTTAATACACCAATTCCATTTGACATAGGAGAATATAGTGTACGTGAAATTACTGTTAAAGATAGAAATAATAATGATGTAACAGGTTATGAAATAATAGAATATCATGGACCGGATATATCAAATACATTCATGATACCAGAAACAGTTACAATAAATGGAGAACAAAAAGATATTATATCTATAGGTTCTTATGCATTTAAACATACAAAAGTAAATGGTACTGGTAGTGATATTATTAACAATAAATTGTTAGTTATTAATGATCATGCATTCGAAAATATTAAAGCCATAAATTCATTTACTTCAAATAGCTTACTTGATTTAAAGAGCTATGCATTTAATAATGGAAGCCTTATATATGTAAATACACCTAGTTTAAGAAGTATTGGATCATATGCTCTTGCTAATATGAATGGTTTATATAAAATAAATCTTGGTAAAGTATATAATATGGAAGCAAATTCAGTATATAACTTACCAAACTTAGTTCAAATATTCTTTACACCTCCAGAAGAAACTAAAGTATTTGATCAGTATGCATTTACTGATGTAGGAACTCTTACAAGTAATAGAATAAGATTTTATGTTGCTGAATCAGTAATAAGTAGTGAAACACAAATTCCAACTACAACAGCTATCAATGTTACAGATACATGTAATAGAACATTAACAAACAGAAGATATACTTATACATGTACAGTTACTGTTAGAAATAATACAGGACATGAATTGTCTAACTGGACAACATCAATAAATCTAGGTAATGTTTCTTTCCAATCTGCAACAGATGTTTCATATGAAAATTCATCATCAAGTGTTAAATTTACCAATACAAGCGCAAATGGTAATTTAGCAAACGGAGAAAGTACAACATTTACATTTGTAGTTAGATCTAATAATAACTATTCAGCTTGGACTTACTTAAACAACCATTTATTTGATTCAACTGGTACATACTATACAACTAATACAACAACTAAAAATGATTATTTAACTGATATATATGCTAATTCATTTAGGACAGAATATAAAGATTATTTCTATGATTATGGAACAATACTTGGTGATTATAGTAGTTCATCAATGCCATATAATATAGGTGAATATAGCGTTATATTAAGAGACCACACTACTAAATCTGGCGAAACAGTTACAGGATGGGAAATAGTTGAATATCATGGTGCTAACTTAAATTCAAGGTATATAATACCAAAATCGCTTACAGTAGATGACAAAACTTATGATGTTATTGGAATAGGTGATAGAGCATATAGATGGGCTACAATGGATTCAGGAGGACAATTTGATATTGTTACTACATCTATTAGATATGTTTATGAATATGCATTTTATAATTTAAATGGTGTTCATGAAATTAATTTACCTAACACTGACTTTATTGGAAATTATGCATTCTTTAATAATAAATTATATAAAGCAACAACAACTAGTTTAATTGAACTTGGTGCCTATGCTTACGCTAACAACACAAGTCTTAATTATGTAAATGCGGGACCAGTTACAAGTATAGGTGAAGGTGCATTCTATGGATGTATAGGCATGGAGCAAATGTTCTTCGCATCAACTGAAGCTGATAGTGGCGCAAGTGGAATGAAAATAGGAGTAGGAGTTAACTCATTCTATAATGTAGGTACTACTCTTGGAAAAAGATTTAGAATTTATGTTCCAGATGGAACAATAGGTACTTCTGATGTTACATATCAAGAAGCATATAAAAAGACATTCCCATCAAATGTAAAAGATTATATTTATCCAACCGGATATATTATTGGTAGTTATAAATATGGAGCACTACCATACGATATAGGTGAATATAGTGTACGTGAAGTAACACTTAAAAATATGTATAATGCAGACGTAACAGGTTGGGAAATAATAGAATATCATGGACCGGATATAACTTCAACATTTGAAATACCAAATACAATTACCGCAGGTGGTCAAAACTTAGATGTTGTATCAATTGGTACTTATGCTTATTATGGAGTAGATGTACAAACTGGAGAAAGATGGATAGTAAATCTACCTAATAGTGTCGTATTAATAGGCGATTATGCATTCTATAAAACAGATGTTACAAGAGTATCTGGAAATCAAATAACTAGACTTGGCAAATACTCATTCGCTGATTGTGAAAAACTTACTAATGCGATATTCAATAGCGTTGTTATAGCTGATGATTATTGCCTATATAGTTGTGGAGCTATATCATATATTCAATTTGGTACTGGTACTACCTCTATAAATGATTATGCATTATATAACCCATATCAAGGTGGACCAAATACAACACTTAGTATGCAAGTAAGTTCAGTTCCTACAACAGCGTCAACTGCACTACCAGAATATGAAACTGTACTTTTTGGTATATTCTATAGATCACATTTTACATATTCAGTTCCATCATCAGTATTAAGCGATTTCGAAAGTACTACACCATGGAGATATCATAATTCATCAAGTGCTCAATACTCTTCTGACTTCTTATATATACTTGATAATAATAATCAAATAAGAATAACATCATACACAGGAAATAATAATACTGTTACAATACCAGATACACTAGATGTAAATGGAGTAAGTAGAAGAGTTACTAATATAGCACCAGATGCTTTTGATGGTAACAACTATGTTAGAAACTTAACACTTCCAGCTTACTTAAGTGAAATACCTGGTGGATTCTTAGATGGTAATACAGAAATAACTAATATATATGTAAGTGCTAATAATACATCATTTACATCAGTTAATGGAGTATTATTTGATAAAGATGAAACAACATTAATAAGATATCCTAATGGAAAAGGAAGTCAAAATTATACTGTACCAAATACTGTTAAAACAATTGCTTATAGAGCATTTGCTAATCAAACAAATTTATATACTATAAGAATGAGTAATAGTTTAGAAAGTATAGGAGCTTATGCATTTACAGGATGTACTAATTTAGCTACTTATACATTCTATACAGATGTACCTAAATTAACAGCTTATGCAACATTTGAAAAAGTATATAATTTAAATATATATGTACCAACAAACTACTATAACAACTATAATACAGATGTATATTTCAAACGATATAATAGTTACTTAGTAGAGAATTAGAAGTAGAAATACTTCTTTTTCATTGAAAAAATGTTTTAAAATATTTTCATTTGTTCGCTTTTAATAATATATCTTAAATGTTATAATGATTAAGAGGTAAAGAAATATGACATTAAATGATAAACAATTAGAAGCAGTAAATCACACAGAAGGACCTTGCTTAGTACTTGCAGGGGCTGGTAGTGGTAAAACAAGAGTACTAACTGAAAGAATAATTAAATTAATAGATGATGGAGTAAGTCCTTATAATATACTAGCTATAACATTTACTAATAAAGCAGCTAAAGAAATGAGAGTAAGAGTTCAAAATAAAATAGGTGATGTAGCAAATTCAATATTTATTGGTACATTTCATTCTTTTGGACTTAGAATATTAAGAGAAAACTATGATGCGATAGGTTATTCATCAAATATAACTATACTTGATACAGATGATACTAAATCATTAATAAAAAGAATATTAAAAGAGAATAGTTTTGATCCAGCTGATTATGATATAAAACATATTATAAGTAAGATAAGTAGTGCTAAAAATGATGGAATAAGTCCACTTGAATTTTCTAAGTTATTCTTAAATGAACACGATAAAGTTATAGGTCTTGTTTATGAAAAATATTTAAAATTATTAAAAGAAAATAATTCAGTTGATTTTGATGACTTATTATTAAAACCAGTTGAAATATTT
>ULXP01079140.1_pt1 | contig 29033 bp, 26 predicted proteins | sample 1961351 | NCBI WGS metagenome assembly ULXP01 (sample SAMEA4835840, study PRJEB28245) | human gut metagenome | biome: gut microbiome; material: fecal sample | place: Denmark | collected 2008 | reverse complement strand
AGACATCCACTTTATTATCTGATTTTTTCATCAATCGTAAATATTGTACTGGATTTATTGTTTGTTGGTCTACTTGGATTTGGAGTAGGTGCGGCAGCGCTTGCGACGATCATCTCACAGTTTTCCAGTGCGTTTTTATGTATGCTGCGTCTGATGCGCACCAAAGATGTCTATCAGGTACAAATTTCACAGATTCGTTTTCACAAGGGAATGTTGGGGCAGATCATCGGGATCGGACTGCCGTCCGGCATGCAGAATTCCATCATTTCATTTGCAAATATCATCGTGCAGACAAATATCAACAAATTTGGTGTGATGGCGGTCGCCGGATGTGGTGTTTACTCGAAAATAGAAGGATTTGCATTTTTGCCGATCACTTGTTTTGCAATGTCACTTACAACATTCATCGGACAGAATCTTGGCGCGAGGCAGTACGACAGAGCAAAAAAAGGTGCGTATTTTGGCATTACCTGTTCGACACTGCTTGCGGAAGTGGTTGGTGTGATCGTATTTTTTACGATACCGCAGCTTGCTGCAGCGTTCAACAGTGAAACACAGGTCGTTGAATTTGCAACCAAACAGGCACATATAGAGGCTTTTTTCTATTGTTTCCTGGCATTTTCCCACTGCATTGCAGGTATCATGCGCGGTGCGGGAAAATCTGCCGTGCCGATGTTCGTCATGCTTGCATCCTGGTGCATCATAAGGATCACATACATCACGGTTACTGTGCATTTTATTCCGAAGATCCAGGTCATCTTCTGGGCATACCCATTGACCTGGTCGATCAGTTCTGTGATCTTTTTAATTTACTTCTTAAAAGCGAATTGGCTGTATAGTTTTGAGAAAAAGTAGAGTTTGCTGAGCCAATTCGCTTTGCGAATATGGTTATACAGTTTTGAGAAGAAATAAGATGTGTTGAACCAATTGGCTTTGACAACCTGGCTATATAGTTTTGAGAAGAAGCAGCGAATTAAAAGTTTTTATAAAACCGGATAAATTCCCCGAGCGTTTTGGAAGGTTTTGTCGTTGTTTTATAGGCAAAACCGACCTCACGTTTATGGATCGGGATGCCAAGCGGAATCTCCACTAAGGCACCGGAGGCGAGATCTTCTTTTACAAAACTTTTGATGACACAGGCAACACCGACACCGATGCGTGCAAAGTCAATCAAAAGATCCATACTGGAAATGTCAATGGATTCCTTGACCTGGATCTGGTTGTCGGAAAGATAGTCGTCGATATATTGGCGTGTCATATTGTTTTTATCGAGCAGCATCAGTGTCGAGTTTGTCAGAATCTGGTCTTTGTGGACACCGCGCGCACGAAGATTGCGCAGATAGTCTTTGGTACAGACAAAGATATCTTCAATCTCTTCAAGAAAATCAAAATGGATATTTTTTAAATTATCCGGTTTTCCGACCAGACCGATATCGATCTTATTATCCTCAAGCAGTTCGAGAGTCTCATTGGTAGACTGGCAGGTAATGGAGATAGAGACGTGTGGGTTCTGTCTTATAAATTCCTGTAAATAAGGAAGCAGCAGATATTTGCAGAGGGTTGCGCTGACACCGATCTTTAAGTGCCCGACGCCAAGCTCAATGGATCGTTTTAATTTTTCCTCACCGAGGGTTAAGGTTTCAAAAGCACTGCTCACATGATCATAGAGTAATTTTCCCTCGTCGGTTAAGACAACACCCCGCGAACTTCTGGAAAACAGCTTGCAGCCGACGCCTTCCTCCAATTTCTGAATAGATTTACTGATGGCAGGCTGGCTGATGTAGAGCTCTTTGGCTGCTTTTGAAATATTGCCGGTATTTGCAACTGTATAAAAAATCCGGTAAGATGATAAATTCTGGTTCATGATAAAATTCCTTTCTGATACTGGATCCACCGATAATTTTTCTTATTATACCATGAAGTTTAGTTATGGTAAATATATTTATTATGTATTTTTATTATAGTAATACATGTGTTAGAATAACATACAGGTAGGACAGCGAGTGTTGTTCTACACACACATCACACAACAAAAACGGGAACGGGCACACGCCATTCCTGACACAGATTTTAATTTTTTAGGAGGATATACCCATGGGGATGACGATGACACAGAAAATCCTTGCAGCTCATGCAGGACTTCCATCAGTCAGTGCCGGACAGCTTATAGAGGCAGATTTGGATCTGGTTTTAGGCAACGACATTACTTCACCGGTAGCAATTCATGAAATGGATAAAATGAAGGTGGACGGTGTCTTTGATAAGGACAAGATCGCACTTGTGTTAGATCACTTTGTGCCGAATAAGGATATCAAATCTGCACAGCATTGTAAATGCGTCAGAGAGTTTGCCTGCCGGCATGATATTACAAATTATTTTGATGTAGGAGAGATGGGAATAGAGCATGCACTGCTGCCGGAGAAAGGTCTTACCGTGGCAGGCGATGTCATTATCGGTGCGGATTCCCACACCTGTACTTACGGTGCGCTGGGTGCATTTTCCACCGGAGTCGGCAGTACAGATATGGCGGCTGGTATGGCGACTGGAAAAGCATGGTTTAAAGTTCCGGCAGCGATCAAATTTGTCCTGACCGGCAAACCGGCAAAATGGATCAGCGGAAAAGACATCATTTTACATATCATTGGAATGATCGGTGTGGACGGTGCGCTCTACAAATCAATGGAATTTGTTGGTGACGGCATTTCCTACCTTTCTATGGATGACCGTTTTACGATCGCAAATATGGCAATCGAAGCAGGTGGAAAAAATGGTATTTTCCCGGTAGATGATCTTGCAAAAGAATATATGGAGGCACATTCCAAACGTCCATATGTTGTCTACGAGGCAGATGAGGATGCAGAGTATGAGGAGACTTATACAATCGACCTTAGTACTTTAAAACCTACTGTTGCATTCCCACACCTTCCGGAGAATACAAAGACGATCGACGAGGTCGGCGATATTAAGATCGACCAGGTAGTGATCGGTTCCTGTACAAACGGAAGAATGGATGACCTGCGTGTGGCAGCTTCTATCTTAAAAGGCAAAAAAGTAGCAAAAGGGATTCGTGTGATCGTAATCCCGGCAACACAGCAGATTTACCTTGATGCGATGGAAGAAGGGCTGCTTAAGATCTTTATCGAGGCTGGTGCAGTTGTAAGTACACCGACCTGCGGACCTTGTCTGGGCGGTTATATGGGAATCCTTGCAGAGCATGAGCGCTGCGTTTCCACCACAAACCGTAACTTCGTAGGAAGAATGGGACATGTGGAGTCTGAGATTTATCTTGCCAGCCCGGCAGTAGCGGCAGCAAGTGCGATCACCGGAAAACTTTCCGGACCGGATGAAGTAGCATAGGTTTAAGAAAAAGGAGAGTAAACATGAAAGCAGCAAAAGGTCATGTATTCAAATACGGAGACAACGTAGATACCGATGTCATCATTCCGGCAAGATACTTAAATTCTTCTGATCCGAAGGAACTGGCATTGCACTGTATGGAAGATATCGATAAAGACTTCGTAAAGAATGTCAAAGCAGGAGATATCATGGTGGCAAATAAAAACTTTGGATGCGGTTCATCCAGAGAGCATGCGCCGATTGCCATCAAGGCAGCCGGTGTGAGCTGTGTCATTGCAGAGACATTTGCGCGTATTTTTTACCGCAATTCGATCAACATCGGACTTCCGATCATCGAATGCCCGCAGGCAGCAAAGGAGATCGAAGCCGGGGACGAAGTGGAAGTCAACTTTGATACCGGTGTGATCACGGATGTGACAAAGAGTACCTCATATCAGGGACAGGCGTTTCCGCCGTTCATGCAGAAAATTATTGACTGTGAGGGACTGGTCAATTATATTAATCAGAAATAAAATGAAAATCAATGAATAAGAAAATCCGTCAAAGACTGGGGCTGCATTTTTATGCGGCTGGTCTTTGGCGGATTTTTTTGTTGTTACGGTGCAATATATTCAAATAGCTGCCAATCATCACTCTATCACCTGATACGGAATTTTAGTCCCCATCCCCGAACTAAAATGCAATTCATAATCGTCCGTGATAAATATAGCCTCCGTATTGTCCAGACTTTCCACAAGTGCCATGCCATCATCTAAACCGAGTGCAAAACATGTGGTGGAGAGTCCGTCACCGTCCACGGATTCGTCCGTGATGATTGAAACACCCAGCAGTCCGTTATCATAAGGATATCCAGTTGCGGTATCTAAAATATGATGGTAGCGTTTGCCGTTCACTTCAAAGTAACGTTCATAAACACCCGAAGACACGACAGTCTGATCGGTCACAGACACAGAGAGCATCGCAGCACCTTCCTCGTCGAATGGGCGCTGGATACCGATATTATACGCAGAGCCGTCTGGTTTTGGACCAAGACAAAGCACATTGCCGCCGAGGTTGATATAGCCGCAGGCGGCTCCTTTCTTATTTAAATAATCTTTCATGCGGTCTGCAATATATCCTTTGGCGATGCCGCCGAGATCAATTTTGGCAGACGGATCTTTTAAGGTGACGGTGTTGCCATCTACAACTATATTCTGATAGTTCACTGTTTTTAAAGCCTCTTTGATCTCATCGTCAGATGGAATCATAGAGGCATCTGTTTTCTCTAATAAAGCCTTGGTAGAAATATCCCACAGATCCGATAATTTTCCAATCGTAATATCGAATTTTCCGTTGCTCAAATCCCCGTAATAAAGACCTTTTTTGATCAGTTCTGCGGTTTCTTCATGCACCGTGACAGGTGCACCGTCCGCTGTGTTGATCTTTGATACATCACTGTCTGCAATCGTGTTGGAAAAATAATTTTCATAAGTGTCTGCCAGAGAAAAACAGTCATCGAGCAGGGTTTCGTCTTTTGTCCCATATAAGGTGACGGTGATAACGGTATTAAAATAAAATCCGGATTTTGAAATGGAATCATTAGAACCGGATGTCTTGCCAAAATTGAGCCGGGATGGCAGATCACAACCCGATAGCAGTAAAACGGGAACAGATAGCAGCATACATAAAAATAATTGATATTTTCGCTTCATAAAAATCTTATTTTTCAAGTTATTCTCCATTTCCAGTCAGTCTGCCGTGAGAATACACAGCAGATACGCTTTTGTTCGTTATCTGAAACATCATTTCATAAAATGGTGTCATTCGAACATCACTGTAGCATAAAAATGAATATGCTACAAGCATTCACTTTTTTCCTTTGATATTTTGTATTAGATATGATAGAGTATAATACAGTGCATATGTTCGAAACAGCATAATTAGAAATAAAAGGGGATTCGTTGGGAAAATGGACCAGAGTAGTTTTCACTTTCATGAGAAAAAAAGAGTTGTAGTTAAAATCGGTTCTTCTTCGTTAAATTATGAGGAGACCGGCAATTTGAATTTTACAAAACTAGAGCACCTGGTGCGCGAGCTTTGCAATTTAAGAAACCGGGGGATGGATGTGTGTTTAGTCAGTTCCGGTGCGATCGCCGTCGGCAGACAGTCGCTTGGCATGAATGAGCGGCCGCGGGAACTTTCCACAAAACAGGCATGTGCAGCAGTCGGACAGGCAAGACTGATGATGATCTACCAGAAACTGTTTGCAGAGTATAATCAGGTGGCAGGTCAGGTACTTATGACAAAAAATACCATGGTCAATCCGGTTTCCAGGGAAAATGCAAAGAATACATTTGATGAATTGTTCCGTTTAGGTGCGATCCCGATCGTCAATGAAAATGACACAGTATCTACTTATGAGATGCAGTTTGGTGACAATGATACACTTTCTGCGATCGTTGCGTCCCTGATCGGTGCAGATCTTTTGATTTTATTATCAGATATTGACGGATTGTTTACAGACGATCCGCATAAAAATCCGGATGCAAAACTGATCGAAGTGGTCGAAAAGATGGATTCAGACATTCTTGGAATGGCAAAGAGCACGACCGGAAGTGATGTCGGAACCGGAGGCATGGCAACCAAACTGACCGCAGCAAAGATCGCAACACTTTCCGGAACAGACATGATCATTGCAAACGGAGCAGATGTCTGCGTACTGCATCATATTTTTGATGACAGCTTTACGGGAACCATCTTTAAAGCACAGAAAAAAGAAACATTCCGTATACAGGATTTTATATTAGAAACCATCGGATAGAAAAAGATTTGTGTGAATAATAAGTTTTTCACACGCAGGAACGGAGATTTTTATGAAACAGGAACAGATCGACAGAATCAACGCACTTTACCGCAAATCGCAGGCGGAGGGACTGACCGAAGCGGAAAAAGAAGAGCAGGCAATGCTGCGAAAGGCTTATGTTGCGGATGTAAAACGCAATCTTGTAGCACAGTTAAATAACATTGATATGCAAAATCCGGACGGTACGGTCACAAACCTTGGCGAAGAATATGGAAATAAGAAAAAGCTTTCCTGATAAAAAAGAAATCCGGAAAAAACATCTTGCCATCCGAAATGCAATGTCAGAACCGGAAAAAGAGAAAAAAAGCAGAAAAATCTGTGAAAAACTGATAAACTCGAACTGGTATACCATAACAGACTGGATCTTTGGCTATTATCCGCTTGGAAAAGAGGCAGACTGCCTGGATTTTCTTGAAAAGGCACTGCACGATGGCAAACATGTTGCCTTGCCCCGAACAGGAGCAGGCTGCACCATGGAATTTTACGAAATCACATCTCTGACACAGACCGCAGAAGGTGCATTTCACGTCATGGAACCGACCACAGCCTGCCACTGCATAAATCCTATGGATTTATCCAATCAGCAGATCACAGTCTTAGTCCCTGGTGTCGTATTTGACCTTGCCGGCAGCCGCTACGGCTACGGCAAAGGATTTTACGACCGCTACTTAGCGAGATATGCAAAGCTAAACCGCTTTGCACTAGCATATGAAAACCAGCTTGAACCAAAGCTGGAAATCCTTGACACAGACATAAAAATGCATCGTATCTACACGGAAACTAACGTATATGATATAAGTTGAGGCTATCCGAAGCGAAACTCTCCAAAAACCACAGTTTGTCGCAGAGTTTCGCCCCAGGTATCGCCGCAATATCACATAAACATTTCACAGAAAGGAAAGGTATCACCATGGAACTTGAACAAATATGTCAGGGAGCCAAAGCCGCATCCCATAAACTTGCCACGCTTGGCACCAACGAAAAAAATCAGGCACTTACTGCAGTAGCAGATGCTCTTGTTGCCGCATCCACCGACATCATTGCCGCAAACAAAGAAGATCTTGAAAACGGCAAAAAGAACCATATGCCGGAAGGTCTGCTAGACCGCCTGATGTTAAATGAAACAAGAATCGCCCAGATTGCCGAGGGACTGCAGCAGGTAGCTGCTTTAGATGATCCGATCGGGGAAGTCCTTTCCATGAAAAAACGTCCGAATGGCTTAATGATCGGCAAAAAACGTGTGCCGCTTGGCGTGGTCGGCATGATCTATGAGGCAAGACCAAACGTGACCGTTGATGCATTCGGACTCTGCTTTAAGACCGGAAATGCCGTAATCTTAAAAGGTGGAAGTGATGCCATTCATTCAAATATCGCAATCGTTTCCGTTATTCAAAAGACATTAGAGCAGCTTAGTATCCCAAAAGAAGCCGCATCTCTGATTGAAGATACATCAAGAGACACTGCTGCCGCATTTATGAAAATGAACCAGTATGTCGATGTACTGATCCCACGCGGTGGAGCGGGACTGATCCGCGCGGTTGTAAATCAGGCAACGATTCCTGTGATAGAGACGGGAACCGGAAACTGTCATATTTTTGTGGATGAGTCTGCAAATTTTGATATGGCGATCAATATTATCATGAATGCAAAAACACAGCGTATCGGTGTCTGCAATGCCTGTGAGTCACTTGTCATCCATGAAAAAATTGTGGACGCATTTATGCCGGAACTGACAGAGGCACTGCAGAAAAAGAATGTGGAACTGCATGCGGATGGAAAAAGTTTTGCTGCCGTAGAGTCGGATAGTGCATTGAACAAAGAACTGATCAAGCCTGCGGTGGAGGAAGACTGGGGAAAAGAATATTTAGATTATATGATCTCCGCAAAAACAGTTGCATCTGTAGATGAAGCAATCGAGCATATCAACCGCTATAATACCGGACATTCAGAGGCAATCATTACCGAAAATTATACCAATGCCCAAAAGTTTTTGGACGAGGTGGATGCCGCCTGTGTTTATGTCAATGCATCAACACGTTTCTCCGATGGATTCGAGTTTGGCTTTGGGGCAGAGATCGGTATCAGTACGCAGAAGCTTCATGCGAGAGGTCCGATGGGCTTAGAGGCATTGACCAGCACGAAATATATCATTTATGGAAATGGTCAGGTAAGACCATAAGAAAAAGTAATAGAAATAGTGAGGAATTAACAGTTTTATGAGTCAGAAAGTTACAACAGGAGTGCGCCCGACACTGCGCATCGCAGATAAAAACCAGATCCCGGCAACCGAACCGGAGCGTCAGTATTATTTTATGGATATCGCAAAAGAGTATTTAAGACAGCTTTCCGAGGAAAAAGGAGGTCCACTGACTTTTCATGTTTCCACATTCGGGTGTCAGATGAATGCGAGAGACTCCGAGAAATTAGTCGGTATTTTAGAAAAGATCGGTTTTGCGGAGGAGGATTCTGAGGAAGCAGATTTTGTCATTTATAACACCTGTACGGTGCGCGAGAATGCCAACAATAAAGTGTATGGAAGACTGGGGTATTTAAACGGTTTTCAGAAGAAAAATCCGTTTATGATGATCGGACTCTGTGGTTGTATGATGCAGGAACCGACGGTGGTGGAGAAGATCAAACAGAGTTACCGTTTTGTAAACCTGATCTTCGGAACACATAATATCTATAAATTTGCAGAGCTGATCGTTACAGCATTAGAAAACAGTTTTCCGGAGCATCCGACAGGCCATGGCACATCTATGACGATCGATATCTGGAAAGATACGGATAAGATCGTTGAGGACCTTCCGGTAGAAAGAAAATATTCTTTCAAGTCTGGCGTCAATATCATGTTTGGATGTAATAATTTCTGCAGTTACTGTATCGTGCCTTATGTGCGCGGCAGGGAGCGGAGCAGAGAACCGAAAGAGATTATCCGTGAAGTTGAACGGCTTGCAGCCGATGGAGTTGTCGAGATCATGCTTTTAGGACAGAATGTCAATTCCTATGGTAAAAACCTGGAACAGCCGATGACATTTGCACAGCTTTTACAGGAGATTGAAAAAGTGGATGGCATTGAACGTATCCGTTTTATGACTTCCCACCCGAAGGATCTTTCCGATGATCTGATCGAGGTTATGAAAAATTCAAAAAAGATCTGCAAACATCTGCATCTTCCATTACAGTCAGGAAGCAGCCGTATCTTAAAACTGATGAACCGCCGCTATGACAAGGAACATTATTTAGAGTTAGTGGATAAGATCCGTGCCGCTGTGCCGGATATTGCACTGACGACGGATATTATCGTCGGATTCCCTGGTGAGACAGAGGATGATTTTGAGGAGACCATGGATGTGGTGCGCAAAGTACGCTACGACAGTGCATTTACCTTTATTTATTCCAAACGTACCGGAACTCCGGCGGCAGTGATGGAAGATCAGATCCCGGAGGAAGTGATCAAGGCACGTTTTGACCGCCTGTTAAAAGAAGTACAGACGATATCTGCGGAAAAAGCAGGAGCACTGACCGGACAGACACTTCCGGTTCTGATCGAAGAAAAAAATGAGCAGGATGCAGCTCTTGTGACCGGAAGACTCAGCAATAACTCTGTGGTACATCTTCCTGGAACTGAGGATATGATCGGAAAAATCGTGGATGTGAAACTGTTGGAATGCAAAGGCTTCTATTACATGGGGGAGAGTATATAAAATCCTGGGAAGAAGCCTTCGGCTTCTATTATATGGACGAGCAAGAATGAAGAAAAAAGATATTATTTTTTTAGTTGTAGTTTTCATAGGTTTAGCAGGGATCGCGGCTGGATTTTATCTGACACATCAGGATACCGGAGCAAGTGTGGAGGTTACGGTAGACGGAGCAATCTATGGAACCTATCCGCTTGATGTGGACAAGGAGATCCCAATCCAGAAAGATGGGAAAACAACGAATCTGCTTGTCATCAGGGATGGTAAGGCAGATGTAACGGAAGCAGACTGCCCGGACAAACTCTGCGTGCACCAGAAGGCTATTTCAAAAACAAACGAAACAATCGTCTGTCTTCCAAACAAAGTGGTGGTGCAGGTGATTGGTGCAGGAGAAAGTGAGTTGGATTCCATTGCGAGATAAGAAAAAAACAGCATACTTAGGTGTATATCTGGCATTGGCGCTGATCTGCAGTTATGTGGAGTCACTGATCCCATTTTATTTTGGAATACCCGGAGTAAAACTGGGACTGACAAACATTGTTGTGGTGTTGATGCTATACTGCGTGGGTACGAAGGAGGCACTGGCAGTTTCTGCACTGCGCATTGTACTTTCTGGTTTTCTGTTTGGAAATATGTTCAGTATTCTATATAGTCTGGCGGGCGGACTGCTCAGTTTCCTTGTGATGTATCTGCTAAAAAGGACAAAATGGTTTGGCGTTCTGCCGATCAGTGTGAGTGGTGGAATTTTTCATAATGTCGGACAGCTTATTGTGGCGGCGTATGTTGTTGAAAATTATAATATTTTTTATTATATGCCGGTGCTTTTATTTGCAGGAGCATTGACTGGATTTCTGATCGGCGTTGCTGCACATGAGATAATAAAACGGATTGGAAACCGGATGGTGTAATTAGAGCATACTGCTCACGCAATAAGTGTGAACAGCAGCATTAGGAGGACTAACATGTATTCATATATCAAAGGCATTTTGACGGATATGGACGAGGAGAGTATCGTTGTGGAGACCGGTGGAATTGGATATCATATCTATACGACCGGACAGACATTCCGGTACCTGCCTTCTGTCGGGGAAGAGATAAAAGTATATACCTATCTGCATGTCAGGGAAGATGCCATGCTGCTTTTTGGATTTCTGACCAAAGATGAATTGAAGATTTACAAGCTGCTTTTGGGTGTCAGCGGGATTGGACCGAAGGGAGCACTTGCGATTTTGTCGGTGATGACAACAGATGATCTTCGGTTTGCAGTTCTTGGGGATGATGCAAAAGCAATTGCAAAGGCACCGGGAGTCGGGGCAAAGACAGCACAGAGACTGATTCTGGAATTAAAGGATAAGCTGAGTCTGGAAGATGCATTTGAGCAGAAGTTTGAAAAGACGGGTGGACCGGCAGAGAGTCATGCAAGTGGTACAAAAAATGAAGCAGTGCAGGCTCTGGTTGCACTTGGTTATTCGTCCTCTGAGGCGCTCCGTGCATTAAACGGCATTGAAATTACGGAAGAGACGGATGTGGAAGAAATATTAAAGATGGCATTAAAAAATATGGCATTTTTATAGAAATGTGGTGAAAAGTTAAATGGAAAAAAGAGTCATTTCCACACAGGTGCAGGAAGAAGATATTAAAATAGAAAAAAGCCTGCGCCCGCAGACGCTTGATGAGTACATCGGACAGCAGAAAGCAAAGGAAAATTTAAAAGTATATATTGAGGCAGCAAAACAGAGAGGGGAGTCCCTAGACCATGTACTTTTCTATGGACCACCTGGACTTGGAAAGACGACACTTGCGGGAATCATTGCAAATGAGATGGGAACACATCTTAAGGTGACTTCAGGCCCTGCAATCGGAAAGCCGGGCGAGATGGCAGCCATCTTAAGTAATCTGCAGGAGGGGGATGTTTTGTTTGTGGATGAGATACACAGGCTGAATCGTCAGGTGGAGGAAGTACTTTATCCTGCAATGGAAGATTATGTGATCGATATTATGATCGGAAAAGGTGCAACTGCGCGCGCAATCCGCTTAGATCTGCCGAAATTCACATTGGTTGGTGCAACCACAAGGGCGGGACTTTTGTCGGCGCCGCTCCGTGACCGTTTCGGAGTGGTACATCATCTGGAATTTTATACGGTGGAAGAATTAAAGACGATCATTCTGCATTCTGCAAAAACGCTTGGAGTTTGGATTGATGAGGATGGTGCGTTTGAACTTGCAAGACGTTCTCGCGGAACACCGCGACTGGCAAACCGTCTGTTAAAACGTGTCAGGGATTTTGCGGAGGTAAAATATGATGGAAAGATATCGAAAGAAGTCGCATCCTTTGCACTGGATCTTTTGGAGGTTGATAAGATGGGACTGGATCAGAATGACCGCAATATCTTAAAAATCATGATTGAAAAATTTTCCGGCGGACCGGTGGGACTCGATACGTTAGCGGTGGCAATCGGAGAGGATTCCGGAACGATTGAAGATGTGTATGAGCCGTATCTGGTCAAAAATGGATTTATCAATCGTACACCGAAAGGGCGTGTGGTGACCGATTTTGCGTATCAGCATTTCGGATTGACAAAATAGTTGATTTTAGCCTTAAATGTCATTATAATATACCATATATTGTGATGTTCGGTAAAAAAGCAAAATGGCAGCAAACCGGAGGAGAAGATAAATGGCAGAGAAAACAAGTGCAGAAGTTGTGATCGGCGGAAAAGTATATACGCTGAGCGGATATGAAAGTGAGGAATATCTTCAGAAGGTTGCAGGCTATATCAATGGAAAGTTAAATGAATTTGACAGTATAGAAGGGTATCAGCGATTCCCGGCTGACATGAAAGCAACTTTATTACAGCTTAATATAGCAGATGATTATTTTAAGGCAAAAGCGCAGGCTGAGAAATTAGAGCGTGAGATTGAGGCAAAAGAGAAAGAGATTTATGATCTGAAACATGATCTGATCGCAGAACAGATCCAGTCGGAAAATGATAAGAAAGAGATTAAGCGTCTGGATACAGAAAATCGTGAATTACTGTTGAATAAGGCGCGTTTGGAATCTTCATTAGAAGAGTCTCTTCTTGGAAAGATTGAGGATGAAGATATCTCGGAAAAGGATGAAACAGAACAGGAAAATACGACTGATTAATAACAGATGAATGCCTGTGGCAGCAATCTGTCATACAGGAAGAAGTGAGGGGACGGAGAGGTTATTTTCGTCCTTTTATGTTTTTGATGGAGAGAATCAGAATGAACAGTAATAAACGATATCAGAATATAGAATTGTTAGCGCCGGCAGGCTCCATGGAAACCTTTCGCGCTGTAATACATGCCGGTGCAGATGCGGTTTATCTCGGCGGTGGCAGATTTGGTGCACGTGCCTACGCAGATAATTTTACGGAGGAAGAACTCCTTTCTGCAATCGATTACGCACATATTCATGGAAAAAAAATATATCTTACGGTAAACACGCTGTTTAAAGAACGTGAATTGACAGAAGACCTGTGTTCTTATCTGCGTCCTTATTATGAACAGGGATTAGATGCAGTTATTATTCAGGATATGGGAGCTTTCCGGATGGTGAGGGAGGCTTTCCCAGGACTTTCCATACATACGAGTACACAGATGACAGTGACAAACCGCTATGGTGCAATGATGATGAAAGAGATGGGCGCGGACCGTGTCGTGACTGCGCGTGAAATGTCTCTTGCCGAGATAAGGGATATCAAAGAGCATGTGGATATTGAAATTGAAAGTTTTGTCCATGGAGCACTCTGTTACTGTTACTCCGGGCAGTGTCTGCTTAGCAGTATGCTAGGAGGCCGCAGCGGGAACCGTGGCAGATGTGCTCAGCCATGCCGGCTTTCCTATGAGGTTTTTGACGAAAAAAAACATCCGGTCAAGACAGGGAAAAAAGAACGTGATATCTATATATTGAGCCCGAAAGACCTGTGTACAGTGTCGATGATCCCGGATCTGATAGAGAATGGTGTAGATTCCTTTAAAATTGAGGGAAGAATGAAACAGGCGGAATATGCAGCCGGTGTTGTTTCGGTTTACCGGAAATATATAGACCGTTTTGTCAACGCATGCCTGCGTACAGATGAGGTGGCTGCAAAGAAAGAGTTTCATGTGGCAAAAGAAGATATGCAGCATCTGTATGATTTTGGAAACAGGAGCGGATTTACAGATGGGTACTATAAAAGGCATAATGGCAGAGAGATGATCACGCTTGATAAGCCATCACATATAAAAGGAAATGAAACGCTCTGGGAAGAAATAAAAGAGCAATATGTAAGATCTGAGAAAAAAGAAAAAATCAACGGAATCTTAAGATTAAAGAAAGATTTTTCTGCTAAACTGGATATTGCATTAAAAGATATCAGAATCTCTGTAGAGGGAGATGTGGTACAGGCGGCATTAAAACAGCCGCTCACAGAAGAAAAAGTAGCTGCAAGCATAAAAAAGACTGGAAATACACCATATGAGTTTGCAAAACTTGACATAGATATGGATGATGATATTTTCCTCCCGGTGCAGGCACTAAATGTGCTGCGTAGAAATGCACTTGAACGGTTAAGTGAAGTATTGACGGAACCTGCACGAAGAGACAGAATTGTGGCAGATGAAAATGTATCTGGTGCAGACTTACAGGCAAAATTTGTATCTGTACAAAAAGAAAAACAGACCGTTCCTGAAAATAAAAATCCGTACCTTTCAGTTTCCGTTGAAAATCGTGCTTTAATAAAACTTTTACTTGATGAGTCCTGTGTGGATTCTATATATCTTGACAGCAGCTGCTACACAAGAGAAGATCTTTTTAACATATTAAAAGAAGATGTAAGTTGTATCCATTCGGCGGGGAAAAAGGCATATTATATGATGCCGGCAATATTCCGGCTTTCATCACTTTCGTTTTATGAAAAGAATCTGTCTGAAATGATGCAGACAAGGGTAGATGGGCTGGTGGTAAAAAGTTATGATGAACTGGCATTTGTCCGTCAGAATCTGCCGGATATGGATGTGATTTTAGACCACAATCTGTATACATGGAATTCTTATGCAAAAATGCAGCTTTGGGATGTGAAACCAGTGCGCGATACAGTTCCATTGGAATTAAACCGGAAAGAATTGCAGGGCAGGGACAATACAGACAGCGAAATATTTCTTTATGGCAATCTGCCACTGATGGTATCGGCACAGTGTGTACATGCCAATGCCAACGCTGACCGTGGATGTGACAAGATGCGGACGGTCACCTATTTAAAAGACCGCTATGGAAAATATTTCCCGGTCAAAAATAATTGTACAGAGTGTTATAATACAATTTATAACACGGCTCCGCTGATTCTCTTTCCGTACCGGAAGGAATTGGAAAAAATGGGAATCCATGCGTATCGCATCAGTTTTACAACCGAGCAGGAGCCACAGGTAAAACAGATTTTATCTTTATATAAAAAAGTATTTTTAAATGGGGAAAACAGTCTGCAGGAACTGTATATAGGTGAATATACCGGTGGACACTATAAACGAGGAGTAGAATAACGGTATGGAAAATCTTATCGTAGAAGTTTCAAAATATCTGATGATCATATTGTTTGCGTGCTATGCATATGAGTGCTTTTCCGCATTCCGCAGCAGAATCAGTACAGAAAAGAAAAATCATATTTTTGACCGGCAGATCTTTTTGATGTATCTGATCCATCTGGATGCATTTCTGGTAATTTATACAGTTACCGATGAAATTAATCTGATCATTCTTTATTTTCTTCAGGTGATTTTAGTGACAATTGTGATCGTCAATTATCAGTTACTGTATCCAAAAGCATCCAGACTTGTGACTAATAATATGTGCATGCTTTTAATGATCGGCTTTGTCATGCTGACAAGACTTTCTTATGAAAAGGCAATAAGACAGTATGCAATTGCAATCTGTGCATCTGTTATCACGATTGTGATACCGGTACTGATCCGGAAGGTACGGTCGTTGCGAAGATTAACCTGGCTATATGCCATGGTCGGTATTGCGGGACTTGCCGCAGTTACCATATTTGGTTCCACAAGCTATGGAGCAAAAATTTCGGTTACGATCGGTGGTCTGTTTTCCATTCAGCCATCTGAATTTGTAAAAATATTATTTGTATTTTTTGTGGCAGGTATGCTTTATAAAAATACGGATTTTAAGACAGTTTGTATCACAACGATTGTGGCGGCAGTGCATGTGCTGATCTTAGTGGCATCCAGAGATCTTGGAGGTGCATTGATCTTTTTTGTCACTTATCTGGTTATGCTTTATGTTGCAACCAGAAAACTGTTTTACTTTGCAGGTGGTCTGTTGGTTGGGTGTATTGCTGCGGTAGCTGCGTATGGTCTGTTTTCACATGTCCGTGTCAGAGTTGTAGCATGGCAGGATCCACTCAGTGTCATTGACAATGAGGGATATCAGATCTGTCAGTCGTTGTTTGCGATTGGAACCGGCGGCTGGTTTGGAACAGGATTGTATCAGGGATCGCCGAATAAGATACCGGTTGTGGAGCAGGATTTTATTTTTTCAGCGATATCGGAGGAATTAGGCGGTATTTTTGCAATCTGTCTGATCATGGTGTGCATCAGCTGCTTTCTGATGTTTTTGAATATTGCAATGCAGATGAAAGAACAGTTTTATAAACTTGTGGCATTAGGACTTGGGACAGTATATGCGTTTCAGGTATTTCTTACGATTGGCGGAGTGACCAAGTTTATTCCGTCAACCGGAGTAACGCTGCCGTTAATAAGCTATGGAGGAAGTTCCTTATTGGCAACCATGATGCTGTTTGCGGTAATTCAGGGATTGTATATCTTAAGACAGGATGAAGGAGAAAACAATGCAAGAAAAAAACAGCAAAAGACCGGATATGAGAAACAACAGGTCGAGGAATTCTACTAATACAGGGAAGAAAAAAAAGAATACGAAAAACCAGGAATTTGCAGTGATCACGTATTCATTTCTGGCGCTGTTTATCTGCCTGATGGGATATTTTTCTTATTTTCAGTTTTTTAAGAGTGAGGAATTTATCAATAATCCGTACAATACCAGACAGGAAACGTTTGCGCAGAAGATCGTGCGCGGCCAGATTCTGACAAATGACGGTCAGGTGCTCGCGGAGACGGTAACGGACAGTGAGGGAAATGAGACAAGGAGATATCCGTATGGTAGTATATTTTCACATATAGTCGGGTATTCTACCAAGGGAAAATCAGGCATTGAGTCACTGGCAAATTTTAATCTTCTGCGGTCAAATACAGCTTTTATAGACAAAGTCGGAGATGAAATGCAGGGAGAAAAAAGTCCGGGGGATAATGTGGTCACGACGTTAGATTACGGATTGCAGGCAACTGCATATGATGCATTGGGATACTATAAGGGAGCAATCGTTGTATTAGAGCCTTCCACTGGCAAGATTCTTGCAATGGTATCAAAACCGGATTTTGACCCGAATACGATCGCTACAGACTGGGATAATCTGACTGCAGATGACAATACGGATGCAGCGTTGTTGAACCGTGCAACACAGGGACTTTATCCGCCGGGATCGACCTTTAAGATCCTGACAACTTTAGAGTATATTCAGGAGCATGCAGATTATGAAAATTACAGTTATACCTGTACGGGCAGTTATACCGTTGGAAACCATACGATTCATTGCTATGGAAATAAGAGCCATGGAACTCAGAATCTGCGTCAGGCCTTTGCAAATTCCTGTAATGCATTTTATGCGTCACTTGGAATGGAACTGGATATAGACCAGTTTGGACAGTTGTGTGATAAAATGCTGTTTAATACCAGCCTGCCGACGGATCTGCAGGCATCTAAGAGCAGTTTTGTGCTTGACAAGTCAGATGGATCTTCTGCAATTATGGCAACTTCCATCGGACAGGGACAGACACTTGTGACACCATTTCATATGGCATTGCTTGTCAGTGCGATCAATAATGACGGTGTCCTGATGAAACCATATGTCTTAGATCGTGTGGAAAGCAGCGACGGAACATTGGTGGAGCAGAATGAGCCGGAAGAATACGGTGCACTTATGACCACGGATGAAGCGGCGATCTTAAAGGATTATATGAGTTATGTGGTAGAGACCGGTACCGGGAAAAAACTGAGTGGACAAAGCTATGAGGCGGCAGGAAAAACCGGATCAGCAGAGTATTCTACCGGTGCAGATTCCTCACATTCCTGGTTTGTAGGATATGCGCACAGGGATGATAAATCCGATATTGCAATCGCGGTGATTGTGGAAAAAGCGGGTGTCGGAAGTGAGTATGCCGTGCCGATTGCAAAAGAGGTCTTTGATGCATATTATAGTGAATGAAATGTTGCATGTGTTTTTGAAAAGTATTATACTTATAAACATGACAGTATCATAAAAGACCACATCAGGAGGTATTGCGATGATCGAGGCAACAAGTTGTGGTGGTGTGGTAATATTTCGCGGCAAAATATTGCTCTTGTATAAGAATTACAAAAATAAATATGAGGGATGGGTACTTCCAAAGGGAACTGTGGAAGCAGGAGAAGAGTATAAAGATACAGCTATGCGGGAAGTATATGAGGAGACTGGCGTGAAGGCAACTCTGATGAAATATATTGGAAAAAGCCAGTATTCATTTACGGTACCGGAGAATGTTGTGGAGAAAACGGTGCATTGGTATCTGATGATGGCAGACAGCTATTACAGCAAACCACAGCGTGAAGAATATTTTGTCGATTCCGGTTATTACAAATACCATGAGGCGTATCATCTTTTGAAGTTTCCAAACGAGAAACAGATGTTAGAGAGAGCGTATGTGGAATATCAGGAATTAAAGAAAAATAATCTGTGGGGAAATCACAGGTATGAATAAACAAAACACATCAGAAAGATGGAGCAGAGTGTATGATATGGTATGACAAGTTGTATGTGGGGGAGAGTATTGTACATAAGACAAAGAAAATCAAATGGAAGATTATGCACAATGCCGGACAGATTGGGATCTATGTGATCACATTAGCCTCCAACAGACAGAATCTGCTTGATATCATACCATCATATGAGCTGATGCAAAGAGGATATCCGAAAAGAGATATGGTGATCGTTGGACTGGCAAAGGGTTATGATGAGGCAGTTGAGGTTGCAGCATCCATTGTGGATGAAGTGTATCGTAACACCGGTACGTTTGCCATCCGCACCTATCTTGCAGAAAAACAGTAAGGAGCGGGGAATGTCAGTTATATTGCTCATATTAAAAATAATTGGATGGATTCTGCTGACGCTGTTTCTGTTGCTTCTGGTAGTTGTTTTTCTTGTATTGTTTGTGCCGGTTCGTTACAGGTCAGAGGGAAGTGTGGAAGAATCCGTCCGGATTCAGGGAAAAGTACATTGGCTGCTTTACCTGTTATCAATTGATTTTTCATACGGCGAAGATGGATTTTCTTATGAGTCTAAAATTTTCGGAAAGCATATTTCATCTGAAAAAAGTCAGGAGGATGAAGAAGATCCGGAAGATGAATCGGATAAAGACGGCACAGAGAAAATAGCAGCTATCGATGAAAAAACAGTTGCCAAAGATGACATGGAAATATCAGAGCAGGAATCGGGAACAGACAGGCAGACACTAAAACATGCAGCCCCTGAAAAATCATCTTTCAGACAGAAGATAACAGAGAAATTTCATGATTTTTGCGACGCGGTCAGAGGTATCCGGGAAAAAATATCTGATTTGTTCCGGCAGGCGGAGAAAATAAAGGCTGTACTGACTGACGAACAGAATCATAAAGTTGTTTCTGTCATCTGGAAAGAACTTAAGTATTTGCTGAAACATTCGCGTTTTCGAAAAATTGATGCAGAATTGAATTTTGCATTATGGGAACCGTCAGCAACCGGACAGGCATTGGGAGTTATAGCCATGTTTCCGGCATTTTATCAGTATGATATCGGGATTTATCCCGATTTTGAAGCAGATAAGACATATGTGAAGGGTACTTTTCTGGTAAAGGGACATATCCGTCTTGTGCATGTACTTATATCCGGCATCCGCCTGGTCAAAGAGCGTGATATCCGGAATTTGATAAAAAAGATTTTTAAATAAAATAGAAAAAAGAGAAAGGCAGGTTTTATTATGGCAGACAATAGTTTTCATACAACTGTGGAATCTTTATTCAAAGGAATGGACAGTTTTATCACAACAAAAACAGTAGTTGGTGATGCAATCCATATCGGGGATACGATCATTCTTCCACTTGTTGATGTTTCATTTGGTGTTGCGGCCGGTGCATTTTCACAGGAAAAGAAAAATAACGGTGCTGGTGGTATGGGCGGAAAGATCATGCCGAGTGCAGTTCTTGTGATTCAGAATGGAACAACCAAACTGGTAAATATCAAGAATCAGGATGGAATCACGAAAATCCTTGATATGGTACCGGATTTTGTAAACAAATTTACTTCTAAAAATGATACCCTTTCTGAGGAGACAACGGAGAATCAGACAGATGCTGCAGCAAAGTCCGCAGCTGGGAAAGAGATGGAAGACATTCTGAAGGATTCTGTAAATAAACAGGAAGCATAGAATAAAATATTTTCACAGAGAAAATCGTAAAAATAGTATAGAAAAGCAGGAGAAAAGCATATATTATCAGTAATATATGCTTTTCTTTATTGGAGTCTGCCATGAAACGGATGCTTGGATTCGCACTGTTTTGCTTTGCAATGGGAATGCTTGTGATGATCGTGATTCACAACCGTTTCTGTGGGTTTGTGCTCATGATTTTATGTATGCTGGCAGGTTATTATTTATTCTGTTGTGATGACTGTTAAACAATCTCTGGTACAACATGTTCTGGCGGATTTATATTACTAACAGGTTTTCAAGTGAAATCCGAAATAATTTACAGCGTTGTTGTAGCAAATCCCCTTTATGATTTCCTCTAAAGTATCGTAAGCTGCCGGAAATTCGCCATTTTCTACCCACTCACCGATCAGGTTGCAGAGGATTCTGCGGAAATAATCGTGGCGTGTGTAGGATAAGAAGCTTCTGGAATCGGTCAACATACCGACAAAACCGGAAAGATTACCGAGATTTGCAAGGGAGATCATCTGATCCTGTATACCGGTTTTGTGATCGTTGAACCACCATGCGGAACCTTGCTGGATTTTTGCAATGGCTGTGGAATCCTGAAAGCATCCTAAGATAGTGCCGATTGCCTGGTTATCGTTCGGGTTTAAGCTGTAAATGATTGTTTTTGGAAGATTTCCATTTTTATTTAAAGCGTCTAAGAAGTCTGCCATCTCAGAAGACGGTGCATAATTGTTGATGCAGTCATAACCGGTATCTGGTCCAAGACGGTCAAACATCGGAGTATTATTGTCGCGCTTGCAACCGTAATGAAGCTGCATTACCCAGTTGCGCCGGGTGTATTCAGCACCGGCAAATAACATAAATGCAGTCTTAAATTTCAATTCTTCTTTATGGGTAACAACTTCGCCGGAGAGGCGTTTTGCAAAAATAGATTCGATTTCGTCATCGGAAGCAGGAGCATACATCACATATTCTAAACCGTGATCAGATACGCTGCATCCCATGGAAGCAAAGAAATCCATGCGGTTGGAAAGTGCTTCCTTTAAAGCTGTAAAAGTATCTACTTTAATGCCGGAAACATCAGATAACTGGGCAATGTAATCTAAATAAGTAACTTTTTCGATGTTCATTGCTTTGTCGGGACGCCATGCCGGAAGTACCTGGACGTTAAAGGAATCATCCTCTGCAATTTTTTTGTGCCATTCTAAGGAGTCGGCAGGGTCATCTGTGGTACAGATCAAAGTGACGTTGGACTGTCGGATGATGTTACGGACAGACATATCTTTCTCTGCAAGTCGTTTGTTGCATAACACCCATACTTCCTCAGCTGTTTTCTTATTTAAAATACCGTTATAACCGAAATATTTCTTCAATTCCAGATGACTCCAGTGAAAAAGTGGGTTGCCGATGGCTTTCCCAAGAACTTCTGCCCATTTTAAGAATTTTTCTTTGTCGGAAGCATCGCCGGTAATATATTGTTCATCTACGCCACAGGAACGCATAAAGCGCCATTTGTAATGATCGCCACCTAACCATACCTGGGTAATATTCTCAAACTGACGGTCCTCATAGATTTCCTGCGGATTGATATGGCAGTGGTAGTCTAAGATCGGAGCATCTGCTGCATAGGAATGGTAAAGTTTCTGTGCGGTTTTGCTCCGAAGTAAGAAGTTTTCATCCATAAATTGTTTCATTATTTTCCCCCATTAAAAATAAAATCGGTTTCAAGGATACAGACCTGATTATATAATAACAAAAATAATAAAGCAATATTGGAAAATAAAAAAACTGCCGTATCAGATTTGATACGACAGCCTTTTCATTGTTTAATTAAGCTCTTTCAACTTTGCCGGATTTCAAACAGGAAGCACATACATATAATTTCTTAGGTGTTCCGTTTACTTTACAGCTCACACGCTTGATGTTTGATTTCCACATTCTATTTGATCTTCTATGAGAATGGCTGACATTATTTCCGAAATGAGCGCCCTTTCCACAAACTGCACATTTTGCCATAGTTTTGCACCTCCTTGTAATTCACTAAGTCTGCCTGTACTATCAGACTCACAACATGTTTATTCTAACAGATTCACTTTTATAATGCAAGCAAATTTTAAAAAAAATATTAAAAATAGTAAACAGGACTAGGAATTTTGTTAAAAAGAGGGTATAATAGACCATAAACTAGCGTTAATATGGCTTTGAAAGGAGCAGAAACGTATATGAATGGACATATGGATACCCAGTTGGGAAGAGTTTCAATAGACCCGGAAGTGATTGCAACCTATGCAGGCTCTGTAGCGGTGGAGTGTTTTGGAATCGTAGGCATGGCGGCTGTCAACATGAAGGATGGTCTGGTGAAGTTACTGAAAAAAGATTATTTGACACATGGTATTAATGTAGCGATTGACGAGGATAATAAGATTACGATCGATTTTCATGTGATCGTATCCTACGGTGTCAGCATCAGTACGGTTTCCGACAATTTAATTGAAACGGTAAGATATAAGGTAGAAGAGTTTACCGGACTGGAAATCAAAAAAATTAATATTTACGTCGAAGGCGTGCGTGTAATTGATTAAGGAGGACATAGAAGGTGGAAATCACTACGATAAATACTGAGCTTGTGGCGAAGATGTTTCTTGCCGGGGCAAAGAATCTGGATGCAAAGAAAGAATGGATCAACGAGCTGAACGTATTCCCGGTTCCGGATGGTGATACCGGTACAAATATGTCAATGACGATTATGTCAGCGGCAAGAGAGGTAAGTGCTTTAGAGAAACCGGAGATGAAAGCGCTGGCAAAAGCTATTTCATCTGGTTCTTTAAGAGGTGCGAGAGGTAACTCGGGTGTTATTCTTTCACAGTTGTTCCGTGGTTTTACCAAAGTGATCGCTGAATATGATGAGATCAACGTACAGATTTTATCAGATTCTTTCCAGAAAGCTGTTGAAACAGCATATAAGGCTGTTATGAAGCCGAAAGAGGGAACAATCTTAACCGTTGCAAAAGGAATGTCTGACCGTGCGTTAGAATTATGTGATGACACAGAGGATTTAGTATATTTCTGCGAAGAAGTCATCAAGGAAGGTGACCGTGTGTTAGATCTGACACCGGAGATGCTTCCTGTTTTAAAACAGGCTGGCGTTGTGGATTCCGGCGGACAGGGATTGATGCAGGTTATGAAAGGTGCAATGGACGCACTGCTCGGCAAAGAGGTGGATTATACCATTGAGGGCGTTGAGACGGTGAAAAAAGCACCGGAGAGTGCAGGCGCATCTTATAATATTGAGGCGCAGGCAAATCAGGAGATTAAATTTGCATATTGCACGCAGTTCCTTATCATGCTTGACACACCGATCACTCTGCAGCAGGAGAATGAGTTTAAAGCTTATTTAGAGACAATTGGTGATTCCATTGTTGTTGTTGCAGATGATGAGATCGTAAAGGTACATGTACATACCAACGATCCGGGTCTTGCAATGCAAAGAGGTCTTACCTATGGTTCTCTGACGACGATTATCATTGAAAATATGAAGTTAGAGCGTGATGAGAAGATTTCTGCCCTGAAAGAAAAAGAAATGCAGTCAGCCGGCATTCCGGAAGAAGCGGAAAAAACAGCTGAACCACCAAAAGAGATGGGATTCATTTCCGTCAGCATCGGAGAGGGAATCAATGAGATCTTTAAGGGACTTGGTGTTGACTACATCATCGAGGGTGGTCAGACTATGAATCCGAGTACGGAAGATATGTTGAACGCGATTGAAAAAGTAAATGCAAAAACGGTATTTATTTTACCGAATAATAAAAATATTATCCTTGCAGCAAATCAGGCGGCATCCCTTGTAGAGGATAAAAAGATCATTGTTATCCCGACAAAGACGATCCCACAGGGTATAACGGCACTGATCAATTACATTCCGGACAGCACACCGGAAGATAACGAACAGCGTATGAGTTCTGAGATTTCCACGGTAAAGACCGGTCAGGTTACGTATGCAGTCCGTGACACAGTGATCGATGATAAAGAGATTAAACAGGATGACTTTATGGGTATCGGCGATTCCGGTATTCTTTCTGTGGGACAGAATTTAGAGCCGACAGTTATGGATATGATGAAACAGCTTGTAGATGAAGATTCTGCAATTGTCAGCATTTATTATGGTGAGGACACAAAGGAAGAAGATGCCAACGCACTTGGAGAGAAGATCGGAGAGGCATTCCCGGATGTTGAGATCGAAGTGCATTATGGTGGACAGCCAATCTACTATTATGTCATTTCGGTAGAGTAAGGATGGAGTAAAAATGGATCGCAATTCCCCTTTAAGAGAAATTAAAGGTGTCGGTGCAAAAACAGAAGAATTATTTCATAAGATAGGAGTATACACCGTAGGTGATATACTCCTTCATTATCCCCGGACTTATATACAATATCCGCAGGCAAAACATGTGGATGAAATATCAGATGGGGAACAGGCTGCTGTTCTTGGGCGAATCACAAGAACACCGGTAGTGCGTAAAGTTCGTACTATGCAGATCACAGTTACGACGATTGGTGAGATGGGAGTTTCTTTAGAACTGGTATGGTACCGGATGCCTTATATGAAAAATAATTTAAAAGTCGGCAGCACCTATATTTTTTATGGAAAAGTTAATAAAAAGAATGGAAGGCTAGTCATGGAGCAGGCGGCTGTGTATACAAAGGAGCAATATGATTCCATGGAGCAGGTGTTTTTACCGGTATATACACTGACAAACGGACTGTCGAACAACCTCGTCACGAAAACAGTACGCGCAGCACTCGGAGACGAACACTTGTTTATGGATTATCTGCCGTATGTCATCCGTGAAAAATATGGACTATGTGAGTATAATTATGCCATCCGGCAGATTCATTTTCCGGAAGATATGGAGACTTTGATTACAGCGAGAAGAAGACTTGTTTTTGATGAATTTTTCCTTTTTATTTTAAGTATGCAGTACCAGAAGGAAAAGCACATCAAAGAAAAAAACGAGTTCATTTTTGCTGAGGATGATTTTACAAATGAACTGATAGAGCAGCTGCCTTATGAGCTTACAAATGCACAGAAAAAAGCACTTGCGGATGTAAGACATGATATGCGTTCCGAGACAGTGATGCAGCGGCTGATCCAGGGAGATGTTGGTTCTGGAAAAACGATTGTCGCGTTTCTTGCGATGGCAGATACTGCACACAATGGATATCAGTCTGCAATTATGGCACCGACAGAAGTGCTTGCAAGACAGCATTACGAGTCTTATCAGAATATGTGCGAACAGTTTGGACTGCATATTCCGATTGTGCTTTTGACCGGTTCCATGACGGCAAAACAGAAACGCCGTGCCTATGAAGCACTAGAGGTTTATCCGAATGCAATGATTATCGGGACACATGCGCTGATTCAGGAAAAAGCCATTTATCAGAATCTGGCGCTGGTGATCACTGACGAACAGCATCGTTTTGGGGTACGGCAGCGTGAGACTTTTGCCGGAAAAGGAACGGAACCACATGTGTTAGTTATGAGCGCGACTCCGATTCCCCGTACCTTAGCAATTATTATTTATGGAGATCTGGATATTTCTGTGATTGATGAAGTGCCGGCAAAACGCCTTCCAATCAAAAACTGTGTGGTTGACCGGAGATACCGTCCAAAGGCATATGCTTTTATCGAACATGAGGTACGCACAGGGCATCAGGCATATGTGATCTGCCCGTTAGTGGAAGAAAGCGAGAACATGGAAGCAGAAAATGTCACCGATTATGCGAAACGTCTGAGGGAAGAATTGCCGGAAGACATTGTGATCGGTGTTTTACACGGACAGATGAAAGCGGATCAGAAAAACAAGATTATGGATCAATTTGTAAAAAATGAAATTCAGGTGCTTGTTTCCACAACAGTTGTCGAGGTAGGTGTCAATGTTCCGAATGCAACGGTTATGATGATCGAGAATGCAGAACGGTTTGGACTTGCGCAGCTTCATCAGTTAAGAGGGCGTGTGGGAAGAGGAGATGCCCAGTCCTACTGTATCATGGTCAATGCTTCAGACAGCAAAAATTCCATGAAACGGCTTGATATTTTAAATAAATCAAACGATGGATTTAAGATTGCAAGTGAAGATTTAAAGCTGCGTGGACCGGGAGACTTTTTTGGCATCCGTCAGTCCGGTGAGATGCAGTTTTTGCTGGCAGATATCTATCAGGATGCATCTGTGTTACAGCAGGCATCCGAGGAAGTGCAGGAACTGCTTGCCACGGACCCGGAACTTTGTGGTGAGGAAAATATTAACTTGCAGCACTACTTAGAGATTTTCTTTGAGGATCAGAAGAGCAGATTGAATTTGTAAAAGAAGATAAAAAACAGGAGCTTTTCTAATGAAAAGCTCCTGTTTTATTTGGGGTAAATTTATTTACCTGACATCTGTCTCTCCTGCGCCTCGATCATTTTCTTAACCATATAACCGCCGACAGAACCGTTCTGTCTGGAAGTAAGGTCACCGTTGTAACCGTCTTTTAAAGGTACGCCGATCTCGCTTGCTACCTCATATTTGAAACGGTCTAATGCACTTTTTGCTTCTGGAACTGCTGCTCTGTTAGATGAACGACTTGCCATAATAGTTTCCTCCTTTGGTGTGTGATACATCTTTTGTTATATAAGGTATCATTTGTGTTTTAATTTGAACGAACGCCGCGCCAATCATATGTCCCGCGGCGTCTGTGCTTTGCTGCGGTACTTTTTGATCGCGTTTTGTTTTGTTCAGTGATAGTATGTGAAATATTATGTCATCTAAACATGCAGTTTTTGTCAGAAAATCAAGAAATATCCTTAAAAAAATATTTATAAGTGCTTGAAAAAATATTTAAAAACCGGATGATACAGGCACGGTAATAGTTGTTTTATTCCACAAGCGTCAGATCGGAAATGTCAGGATGTACCGTTAGTGAGAAGTTGGTATAATACACCACAAATCCCGGAGCACTGCCGTTTGGTTTTTTTACATTTTTTTTCTGAAGATAATCGATCTCAATCTTATCGCTGTTCCTGCCACTGGAATAGTAACCGGCAAGTTTTCCGGCTTCCTCAAACATGCGGTCCGGCAGATCGGTCTCATTGTTTGTTTTCACAACAACGTGGGAACCCGGCATTCCTTTTGCGTGGAACCACCAGTCGTTTCCAGTTGCAAATTTAAATGTCAGTTCTTCATTCTGATAATTATTTTTTCCGACATACATATGATAACCGTCTGAGGAAATATAATGGAACGGTTTGCTTTTAATCTTTGCTTTTTTGTCGGTGCGTTTTCGCTTGATATAACCGTATTCTACCAATTCTTCCTTGATCTGCACCAGGTCATCCTCAGTCAGAGCGATATCTAGAGATGTTGCGATACTCTCTAAGTGGTCAATTTCAGCTTTTGTTTCCAGAGTCAGATTGGTCAGTGCTTCGTAAGTACGTTTTAATTTTCCGTATTTGTCAAAATATTTCTGGGCATTTGCCATGGCGTCTAAGGTCGGATCAAGGGGAATTTTTACAGTTTCATTTGTATAATAATTGAGTGCTTCAAGCTGCTTTGCTCCTTCCTCTAAGCCGTAGCCGTATGTGTGGATGAGTTCGCCGTATACTTTGTATTTATCGCGTTTTTCCGTGTCTTTTAACTGTTTTTGCTGAAGCTGGTATTTTTTGCGGTTACGTTCTAATGCAGTGGATACGATTTTTCTTAAGTCAACGGATTTCTGGCGGATACGCGTATAAATATTTTTGGAAGCGTAATATTCTTCGAGTACCTTGGAGATCGAATCATATTCTGTCATTGTATATGCATCTGTGTCAGAATTATCCGTGTTCTGCATGATTTTTTGATCCAAAGAAGTATGGACATATTCCGATAACCGGAAACAGGAAAAATCAATTGGTTCTCTGCCGCGTGTAATGATATTTGGGTAGTAATTGTGATTTTTGACATCATCCATCATCCATGAGAAATTATGGAACAAATGTTTTTTACCGTCGGTATCTAGTGAGTCTACCGGCATATCTCCGTCAATCGAAGCACGATAACAGATCTCATTTGCAATCACAGGGCTGATTCCGGTAAAAGAGCCATAGATTGCTTTGGCGATGGAAACCGGTTTCTTCATGACAGATTCCATAAAAACTTCCTCTGTGACTTCAAGCGGATTTAATTTATCCTCCTGTGTGGCAGGAATACAGTAAGTACGTCCGGGAAGAACCTCCCGCACGGAACTCATCATGGAAGATACATGTTTGATACTGTCAATAATCGTACCGTCGGAGTTGCAGAAAATAATATTACTGTGCTTGCCCATCAGCTCCACAATCAGTGTCTTTAGGCACAGATCGCCCATTTCATCGAGGTGTTCAATATCAAAGTGGATGATACGTTCCATGTGAGGCTGGTAAATTTTAATGATTCGTCCATTTGCAATGTGCTTACGCAGCAGCATACAGAAATTCGGCGCTGTCAAAGGACTTGGTTTGTTTGATTCTGTCAGATATAGAA
>ULXP01074038.1_pt1 | contig 29089 bp, 18 predicted proteins | sample 1961351 | NCBI WGS metagenome assembly ULXP01 (sample SAMEA4835840, study PRJEB28245) | human gut metagenome | biome: gut microbiome; material: fecal sample | place: Denmark | collected 2008 | reverse complement strand
CAGGGTTTAGGAATTACATTAAAAGACTTCTTCGATTCCTCTTACTTGTAAATATGACAGTAAAAAAACTCCCCGACATCCTTCTTGGAAGGAATGCCGGGGATGCGTTCAATGTTTTATGGACTCAGTTGTCCGGTATCAGCCGCTGACGAGGTACTTATCAGTGCAGCTCCGGTCAGTAAGCCTTGTTGGCAACAATCATATCGTCCAGAATCTTCTTGGCGACCAGCAGGCTGGGCACGGTCTTGGACAGTGTAAAGGCTATCAGTGCCTTCTCGGTAGGAGTGCTCCACAGCGGCATCCACGATCAGTTTCTCCACAGCCTCCTGCTGCTTGATCAGACCCTTGTAGAAGGTGGGAATCTCGCCCACACGCACGGGTTCCGGGCCGCGGTCAGTGATGTAAGCGGGAATCTCCACCATGGCGTCGGAGGGCAGGTTCTCCACAGCGCCATTGTTCTCCACCATGACCAGATAGCGCTTGCGCAAGTCGAAGGCAAGGCTCATGGCAACGTCCACGATGAACTCGCCGTGCACACCGCCGAAGAACTTGGTCAGGTATACGTCCTTACCGGCACGATAATCCACCGCAGCATCAAAGATACGTTTCTCACGGCCTTCCATGACCTCGTTGACACGGGTGTTGTTGGGGTCGCCGCTCTTTACGACTTCGTCGCCCAGCAGGTAGTCCTGCATACGACTTTCTTCTTTTTTGCCATCAGAAAAGCCGCCCCGGCTAGACCCGGAGCGGCTTTTTCAGGTGCAGATATAATTAGAAGAGAAGGAAAACGTTGTAATCAGATGCCTGCGGCAGCGTTCTGACCGGCAAGGCGGCCGAAGGTGGCACTGCGGCCTGCGGCGGCACCTGCCATCAGGCTGGGATAGCTGCCGGAGAAGTAGTTGCCGCTCATGTCACCAATGACATACAGACCGGGAATGGCCTTGAAGTCCTGATCAATGGCGTGCATATTGTCGTCGATCTGGATGCCGTCGATGGTGCAGATCAGATAGCCGCCGGCCTGACGGACGCCGTAGAAGGGTGCCTCGCTCAGGGTGGAGAGGCGGTAGCTCTCCTTGCCGTAGTCCTCATCCTCGCCCTTGGCGGCCAGCTCATTGTAATGGTCCACCGTAGCGGTAAAGGTCTCCTTCGGCAGACCCAGCTTGTCGGCCAGCTCCTCGATGGTGTCGGCCTCCACGATGTAGCCCTGATCCTGCAGGTCGGCGTTCATTGCCTGCACATAGTCCATGGGGAACACCGGGTTGGTGCCGTTGACATGGGGGTACAGACGGCTGCAGCCATGGGTGGCGAAGTGCTCGCAGTCCTCGGCATACTTGCTGTCCCACACGGTGCAGTAGGTGTGGTAGGGCTGGCTGGCGGCAGCGTGCAGCACCAAATCGTAGGGCATATACTCGTTCATAAAGCGTTCACCCTTCAGGTTCACCTTCAAGAACGGCTGGCTGCCCATCCAGAAGAGGGCACCGTCGCTGGCCTTGCCGTACTCGCCGGTCTGGTCCGGCTTGATGGCACCACGGTCGAAGATCATGGAGGTGTGGGTGGTGTCCATGATGGCACCAGCCCACAGGCACGCCTTGATGCCGTCGCCCTTTGCGCCGGGCTTGGAGTAGTTGACGCAGGTCTGCTCCACGCTCTGGGGCTGCAGGGCGTTCATCATGACGTCGTTTCCGCTGTAGCCGCCGCAGGCGAGGATCACGCCCTTGGATGCGTTGTAGCGCACATATTCATCGTTGGCATTCTTGGCAATCAGGCCGGTGACGCGGTCGCCGTCCTTTTCCAGCTTGACCATGGTGATCTCATACTGAACTTCCAGACCGTCTGCCTCAGCGTGCTTCAGCACGGCATCCATGGTCAGCTGCTCGCTGTATTCCTCGCCATACTGGGTGCTGTGGCCGACATCCAGAACCTCGTAATTGTCGCCCTCGTGCTTTTCGTCGATCTCGTGGCGGAAGTCGATACCGCTTTCGGCCAGAACATCCGTGAACCAGTCCATGGTCTCGCCGCTCTTATCGGCCCAGACCTGTGCCAGACTGCGGCGGGTGTAGCCCTGACTCCAGTTGCACAGGTAGCGCACGGCGTCCTTCTTGCTCACGTCGTCACCGTCCTCCTGCTGCTGCTTGGAGCCGCAGGCTGCCAGCGTATCCCGGATGCCGCTGGCCATATCGTGACCAAACTTCTCGATGAGGATGGTCTTGGCACCAGCCTCGGCGGCAGCGGCGGCGGCAAAGCTACCGGAAGAACCGGCACCCACCACCAGAACCTCGCAGTCCACGGTCTGCTTGATATCGCTCTCGGCGATCTCCGGTGCCTCACCCAGCCAGTCGGCGGTAGAGGAGGTTTCCTCGGTGGACTGCTGTGCAGGGTTGATGGCACCGCCGCTGGCCTGCTGGATACAGTCTGCCACAGCGTTCTGCACGGCCTTGCTGGTGACGGTGGCACCGGTCACGCCGTCGATCTGGCTGGTCTGGGCGTTCATGATCTGCTCAATGAGCTTGTCCTTGGCTGCAACGCCGATGCTCTCGGTCTCGCCGGAGAGGTCCAGCTCCACCTTGGTGATGGTGTTGGCATCAAAGGTGACAGTGGCGGTGATCTCGCTCATGCCCTTGGCAGTAGCGGTGTAGGTGCCGGGGGTGTAGATACCGGTTGCACTGGAAACGCCGGAGGCGCTACTGGCTGCATTGCAGGCAGCCAGACCGGCAGCGGTGACACCGCTCATGGCAGCTGCTGCTGCGATCTTCAGAAATCCTTTACGGGAGATCTTTTCCATAATAATTCCTTCCTTTTCTTGCTATATCCTTCGCATCGACAAAAATCTATTGCCGTTCTTGTTAAAAGTATCACATTTACAAACAAAGAAAAAGAAGATATAATATCCTTATAAGTATCAAGTAAAACTTGCGTTTTGCAAAAAGGAGCACATCATGACCATCCAGCAGCTGCGCTATTTTCTGGCACTGTGCGAAGATTTGAATTACACCCACACCGCCGGGCGGATGTATCTGTCCCGGCAGGCCTTGCGGCTGAGCATTGCCGCACTGGAAGAAGAGCTTTGCGGCAAGCTGTTTGTCAACAACCGCAATCATCTGGCTCTTACTGAAAAGGGTGAGCGGTTCCGGGCACAGGCTGCGCCGGTGGTGCAGCAGTTCGATGCCCTGTGCCAGCAGGCATATCTGGATATCCAGTCTGCACCGCTGCGGCTGAGCATCAGCGTGGCACTGGTTCCGGACTATCTGCCCAATCTGGGGGAGGTGCTGGAGGCGTTCCGGCAGCAGTATCCCGGCATCCCCTTAGAGCTTGCTTCCCTATCCAACGATGAAGTGCCGGTGCAGCTGCAAAACGGCGCACTGGATGCCGGGCTGGTGATGGACCTAGGCAGCTGTGCCGCAGGGCTTGCACGCACTACCCTCTCCCAGCATCCCACCGCCGTCATGGTCTCCCGCAGCAGCCCTTTCTGGGAGCGGACGCATATTACACCGGCAGAGCTGGACGGGCAGACCCTGCTGGTTCCCGGCTTTGCCCCGGATGCCCTCGCACCGCTGTGGCAGGCACTGCGGGAGAGCAGTGCACACCCACAGCTGGAGCTGGTCGAGCAATTTTATCAGGTACTCTACCGCACGCAGGAGCAGAATTGTGTATCTCTGAACCGTTTTGAGGAAGCCTCCCACAACCAGATGTCCAATGTCCGGGATGTGGTATTAGACGGTCTGCCGCCTATTTGTGCCGGATTCCTCCGTCCCCAAAAACAGCACAACGCCTGTGCGGAGCTATTGTGCCGCTTTTTGCAGGAGAGGTTAAAGTTTTAAAAAAGAGTGACAGCATTTCATAAAATGCGCGGTGAACGGCTTTCTGCTTTATTTAGTTGACGAGTTCATGTCCGTTTCGTAAAAACTCACAGCTTTCTGTAATGCCAGAAAATGCTTGCCTGTGTATTTTATGCTTCTTTTTTCTCCCTGCATCTCAATATCACAGACAATCAAATTCTCGTCTCGCTCTTTAACATGGTAGTTTTGAATCATCGAGATCAAACCAGATAGGTTCTTCTTGCCAAATTTGAACTCTGCCGCACAATTTGGGCACAGGCAAAGTGAATTCCATCCCTCGGAGATGCTCTGCTTGTATCTAGCAGGCACAACATCTGTTGGTAGGATATTACAAGCTTCAAAATACACTTTACCATTTGCCTGAAGGATTTGTTTTCCGCAGATCTGACATTTTCCAAAGTATTGTGCCTTCAAAAATGCCTTTTCCTCCTGATTACTTTCTGAACAGGTATAGCGCAGCCTTGGCGTAACGGTCTTCTGGCCTTCCAGTCCCTCCTGAAAGCTTTCGTCCAGCTTTTTCTCCCGATGCTTCAAATTCTGCACCGCACCATATTCGCCAAGCTCATCTTCGTCCGGCGTCCGCTCTGTTTCAATTTCTGTCTGCACACTGCTTTGCTTTTCAAGAAGGCCAATCAGCGATTCTGGAGCGGCTTTCTCTTTCTTCTTTTTTCGCTGAAATTTCTGATAAGCCTCGAACATCCACCGCAGTTCATCTGGTTTTTTCAACATTGTGCTGACAAAATCCTGATATGGCGCGTCCACGCTTTGAATGGCGGCTTCTACAGCCTCATTTTCGGATATAAACGGAATCTGATCAAACAGAGCGCCCTCACATCTTCCGTATTCCGGTGCCAAATCGCTCTTTTTTATCTCGTCCGGCTTCTTTATATTTCCTTCTCTGTCATACAGCCATGCCATAGAACAAAGCTGTAAAGCAAACATGGACGGAACATGATTTACGCTTTCTGTCGTAGCTGTATTAAATGCGCGGCCTTGAGAGCCAAGCATTTTTCCGTATAGCGGATTTTTTCTGACAATCGTGTTCAGATACTCTACTGCGTAAACCGATTGTCGCACTGTCCCACATTGCAAAATCTCTCCCAGATGCTCCAGCGTCATATCCCAGTTCCAATTCTCAGGAGAATCCGACTTTGTGTATCTTTTTGAGAACACCTTCGCTTGCAGTTCACGATGTAACGCACTGTCACTTTTAAGTAACAATTCAAAGTAGTCTTTCGGTGCAACATTGATTATTTTCAAATCAATATTGCATCCAATTTTTCTAAACACTTCCGGTGAGACCTTGCCACGGTACTCCTCTGAAACCCACGCCAGCTTAAGATTCCCCATGGTCTCTTTTTTTGCCGTGTTATCCTCTTCTGCACAAAACGGTGAAATGTAGCTTTCTTCCGGCTTTTTCCAGCCAGATTCCGTTAGCACGATTGGGACACTTTTTAGAATCTCCCTGACCTCCGCCGGGTTTTCTTTTAGGGCACGTTCAATCAGCCCAAAGTGCTCCAAATTATCTTCGATGGGAATATCGGTATCCTCTGAGGTCTCTCCATAAAAGCAGACCACATCATCCTTCAGTTCCTGCATGGCATTATACACTTCTATGCCAAGAGCATCTGCGTAGAACTTATATCCGCGTTTATCCTGCAAAAAAGTGGTGCTAATTTTGTTTTTACAGGTGATTGGGTTATTCAGATAAACCTGTGTGACTCCATCATATTTTGCGCAAATATGTGTACCATCCTGCAGACGTACAAACGGGATATCATGTGCATCCACTTTATCCTTCAGTTTCAGAATGCCAGTACAAGTCGGATAAATCACCTCCATCAAATGCAGCAGCCACTCATCCGTTTGATTTTCCATAATTTCTGCATTCAGCTGCGGTAAAACGTCTTTCCACCGCAAGACTTTTGTCCCAAAAACATGAGTCAGATAATCCCACAAACGAGTGTATGCTTCTGAGCAGACATCCGCTTCCACCCAATAAACATCGTTCCCATATTCCTTCTGTAAGATATCTTCCGGGATACACTCGGCTATATTTTTTGCATACGGCAACATAGCATCATGAATAGAGCAATGTCCTCCAGACGCCGTCGGAAGCAATGCGAGATTGGCCCGAAGCAACTCACATCCGCACTGACAGATGCCCTGTAGATTTTCTTCCTTACAGGTATTTGAAAGCGGGTAGATATCATTCAGAAATTTCAGCGTCACATATCCATTATTCAACAGCCACCGGATACTGTCCGCAAAAAGTTGGTTCAAACGTTCTGCGAGCAATCTGTTAACTTCGTTATGCCGGACATTATCACGCGCTGGGGTAGTCGAAAAAGGAACATGGATATAAAACGCCTGATGCGTTTCAACTGCTGTTGGGAAATAGACGTAGAGATAGTGTTGCATTGCAGGAACAATTTTTTCTCTTCCATCGTCTCCCCGCTGCAATTCATATCCAATCTGAACCGGCTGTTTGTTCTGTGTATGAAAAACCAGCAGTTCCTTTGTCTTTTTTCTATCCTGCTGAGAGAAAATGACTCGGTCAACACTGTCACTGATAGAACGAATTTCTTTGCTGACCGTCCATTTTTCGCCGACTGTTTGAATTTCGCAGCTTATGTTCCTGATACTCTGAAGCGCAAAAAGTACATCCAAAGAAATGAATTCTTCCAACGCCTTCTTTATCTCTCCACATGCGGCTTCTTTCCCAACATTTCCATCAAACGGAATGGTCAGAATGGTGTCCTCTCCCGTTGACTCCACGTTCTCTGCATACGGAAGGATCAGGTTGTAGATCTTAAAAGCATACATTCCTGAACGAATTTCAGGCGTCTTGGTGTAAGCATAAACAGATTTAAAACCAATTCCAAAACGTCCGATTTTTCCAGATTCAGGCTCATCCTTTGTTGACCGGATGCCACAGATACCACGAATATCAGCCTCAGTGAAAGGGATACCATTGTGGCACAAGACCAGACGATCCGGGTAAAGCGTAAATGTCACATAGGTTGCCCCGGCATCTTCGGCGTTCTGGATCAACTCAAAAATAAAGTGAGTACGGTCGCTATACTGGTCAACAAGAATACGCGGTGCCCACTCTTCAAATTTAGAACCGTAATCTCGCTTATGCTGTTCTCTGATCTCCGCATACAAATCTTCCATCATAAATCCTCAAATATGCTCAATAAACCGTAATAATACCCTTCACAAGCGTGTTTTCCTCAACGGTTGCGCGTTCCTGAACTTCTTCCAGTTCTTTCAGACGTGCATTTTTTTCTTCCTCCAGACTATGAAGCTGGCTTTCATGCATTCTACGGATATTGGCGTCCTCGTCATTTTGAATGCGCGCAGTCAAATCTTCCTTTCTGAACTGGTAGCTTTTCAAAAACGCCGCTCGGCGGTAATCACACTTTTCTTTCACGTCAGCTTTCAACTGCGCAACCGCCTGCTGCTGCTGTTCGCGCTTCAGTTTAGACAGCTTATCCCACTGTTCATCTGTACAGTCATCCGGAACTTCTCGATAATCTGCCGATTCCAGCAAATCGCAAAAATCCAGTGCAGACAAATTGATATCCGATATCGGAACGATCTTTACTTCCTTCCGAAGCCCGATAATTTTCCGTTCTTCGATCAGGAACGGATAATCTCCACAGGCAACCGGGCAATCCTGTGCATCCACAAGAAGTTCGATATAAACTTCATCCTTCTTATGAAGTTCTGCCGCCGCCATCTTTACGAGGGGGTGTACCGCCGTAAAGAAGATAGCATTTCTATCCCGTGTAGCCTCTTCCTGATCAAAGGTGATAGCGATTCGGGTATCATTTCCTTTCAGATAGGACCACCATTGATTGTACATTGCCGACTTTTTGATATTGGACCTACGCAGCAGATTTTTAAGCGTTGCACGGTTTTCTCCGCTCAAATTCAGGACTTTATGAGCCCCTTCTCCCTGAATATAGTTTTTCTTTTCACCCAGAACACGGTTGAAGTACTCTGTCACAAGGGCTTGAATATACTGCTCCCCGATCCACGGATTTTCTGCTTCGGTAACATTTCGATCCAGAACATAACCCGAAATATCAATGCCGAACAGTTCCTTGCTCTCATCCTCAAGCTTCTTCATTTCGTTTGCTCTGGAGACTTCGTTGTCCGCTATTTTTTCAATTTTATCCTCACGTTCCTGCTGTGTAAGAGTAGGATCAAATACAGCTCTGTTGATCTGCTGTGTCATATCACCCAAAATACCGGCACACTCTCCAATAGAGTTTTCAAATATGCCAATACGCTCCAGACAGCGATGATAAATCTTGGCATCAATCGTACCTTCTGTTACCAGATTGCAAATAATAACCGTATCGCTCTTTTGACCGCGACGGTCAATACGGCCAATGCGCTGCTCAATCGCCATCGGATTCCACGGCAGATCATAATTGATCATAAAGTCACAGAACTGGTAGTCCAGACCCTCGCAGCCGACTTCGGTAAACAGCAGGATATCCAGCGCATTTTCGTTTGCTGCAGGCAGTTCAAAGCGCTGACGGAGTGCCAAGCGTTCCTCATCCTTCACACTGCCGTTCACCTGTGCCACGCGATATCCTTTTTCCAGAAGATGCTGCTCCACATAACGCAGGGTGTGACGGAAGGAACTGAACAAGATGATCTTATTGTTCTCCTGATGGTTCTTATTTTCAACAACTTCCAGAAGTCTATCCAGCTTTTCATCCGTCTGCGGCAGATTTTCGGACAATTCGATTACTCGATTTGCCATTGCACGGAATTCTGTTTCCAACTGCCCCATCTTGACGTTTTCAAGATCGCTGACCGTAATATTGCCATCTTCACCGCAATAGTCGGAAAGAATATCTCCCAGTCGCCGGGACACCATACCCTTCAGCAGCGGTGCCAGACCAAAGATGCAGCTGGAAGCCTGTCGCATAAGAGTGCTCATCATAAATTCCAGTGGCACATTATTATGCAGATAGCTGAGCGCATGGGCTTCAAACTCCATCAGCGCATCATACAGTTCCTGCTGTTCCGGCGTAAAATGAACCGAAATGCTCTGCGGGCGGCGCACACAGAAGTCGTTCTGGATATCCTGACGGCGGGTGCGGTTGATCATTCCGGCAAAGCTATGCAAACTCTCCACATCCTGAAGGATTCCCACACGGGCAGTCCGGTCAAGAGGCTGAGCGCTCTTAAGCTGTCCCATGACCTTTTTATAGGTCGGATTATCCTCGATAACGCTGCGTCCCCAGCTGGTCTGCGCAGCACAGGACAAGTGTTCGGCAGCTTCAGAACGCCAATTCTCCACCTGATGGCGAATCAACCGCGCTGCTGCATTGATCTCGGCGTTCGGCTCCTGCATTTCCTTAAAGGTTTTCCTGTCCAGAATCACATCAGGCCGCAGCGTGTTCAGCAAGGTATACAGGTCGTCATCGTCGGTCTGCACTGGTGTTGCGGTCAACATCACAACAGCATCTGCATTATCGGTAAAGTAACGCGCAACCTTATAAGCACCTGTATCCGAATGACGGATATGGTGCGCCTCATCAATGATTACAAGGTCAAAGTGAATCGGATCTTCCAGATCAAGCAGACCCTTCTGACGCCCTTTTCCGTTAAGGAGTTCTTTCGTCATCAGCGAGTACGGAAGAACGGTCTTGCGAAGCGCAGCAGGCCACGCTCCATCCTTGTCGCATTCGTTGATTGCTTCCCGGAGCGATGCGCCATCCAGCTCTGTAAAGTTCTCGTCAAAACGCTTCATCTCAGATCGCCATTTATGCTCTGCAACCAGCGGCTTCGGGCAGATGATCAGAACCGACTCAAAGTCCTCGTCACGCGCCTGCAATTCACGCAGGATGAGACCCGCCTCGATGGTTTTACCAACACCAACGCTGTCTGCCACAAGGATACGCGGACGCTCAGAATGAATCATTTTCAGTGCCGGACGGAACTGATACGGAACAAAATCCACACGGGCAGCATTCAGTGAATACAACTGGTCATTGGTAGGATTGCAGAGCTGCTGTGCCGTCAAAAGGATCTTCAGCTCATCAATCGACACATTAAAGCGCTCCGGTGTGGCATTTGCCAGCAGAAGCTGATCTGCATAGAATGTGCCCAAGCCACTATCCATGAACATAACCTGATATTCCGTGGCATCTCCGCTGCCATGGATAGCACCAATCATGCCCATAACCGCCGGGTTGCTTTTACGGACGACCATAGTGCCCACCGCAAAGGGATCAGCCATCACTTTAACTGGTTTCGGTGTAACACGCTCTTCTGCCTGTTTTTGAGATCTGTCAGACGGTTCTTTGACACGGAGAGGATTTGCGTGGGTAGGTTCGATCACCGTCGCTCTAAATTCTTTCGCCTGATCGATATCGGCTTTTGCTCCATTGAACAGCTCCATGAAATTGATGTACCGAGTCAGATCCAGTATGATGACATCAAGCGGGTATACCTCTACGGTCGTATGCGCCCAATCGTTACGAACTTCAAACATCTGACGGATTGCATCCTTCATCAGTCGATAGTCCGTAAAGTATTCATAGTTTCCCAAAGGATACAGGTTGCGCTTCAGTACACACAGAAGCGCCTGCAAATCAAGTCGTCCCAGTGTTGTAACATTATTTTGCTCAACCTTTTGCAACTGCAACTCGGACAGATTGGCACAGACAGTGGTTTTCCACCAGTTCTGCGGATCAATCTGCTTCAGGCGAGGTTCCAACCACTTGCAGCAGACCTGTCCCGCCTTGTTAAGATATACATTCATTGTGGAGATTACTTCGGTATATTCCATGGTCTATTCTCCTCACCAGTATTTACACGATGTCAATTTTGACCAGCCGCTTTTCAAGCGTAGCACCGGTTTCCTTGTCTGTCAGCAAGAAATAATAGTTGTTTTCACGGGAGTAAGGACGATTTCTCAAGGTCAGGATCACATCAGTGTAGCGTTCTGCATCGCTGCAACCAGCCATTTTATCCGCTTCGACGGTCTTTTTGGTGGAAAGCGCATCCCCGTGCTCATTGATGATGCGGATCTCATAGCTTGCCGAGAGCGTAGTATCCGTTACCGGCTCCGGCTGCAAGAAGCGCAGCTGCACTTTGCGATCCATCAGGACTTCCGGTGTGGGCAGCAGCGAGACTACGGCTTTCTGGGTCTCGACACGACCGGCCTGTGTGTGCACATCCACCACCGGAATCAGCATTTCCTGCACAGATGCGCCGCCGTGTACATAGTTCTGCCCGCCGCCGGCGCACTTGAAGATCGAGCTGCCAAGCGGCGTATACACGGTGCGGGGGTCGGCAGTATCCAGAACTTCGCCCAGCGGATAGCCCACAGCACCGGCAACCGTGCCTGTTTCAGCCGAAATGATATATCGTTTATTCTTGATCTCTGCCTGCGGCAAGTTGATGACCTTATCACTCTCTTGGATCGGGTCATGCTTATACAGGAAGCCGTGATCTGCGGTCACGATAAAATGCCGGATGTTTGCGCTGTCGGTTAGGCGGCGGATTTCCTTGTACAGTTCTTCCACCGCTTCTTCACAGGCGGAGAACACCTCGTTTTCTGTCCGTGCTTCATCGCCGCGGGCATCGATCTGGTTATGGTAGACGTAAACCACCGTTTTGCCGGAGAAATAGCTGCGCAGCTCATCGCGGCGCATATTCTGCATCTGGTCAAACTGGATGCATCCGCTGTTCTTTTCTGTGGCTTGCAAGACGCTCTTGCGTGCTGCGGTGCCCACAGTTTTTCTGCCAAGGATAGTCACCGTACCGTCCGGCTGAAGTTCCAGACTGACATGGGGCAGCAGCGCAGCCATGCCAAGCTGAGTATAAGAGGGCACCGTACTGACCGCAGGGGTCAGTTTTGCACTGCACTTGGCATCCATGGCAAGCTGTTCAAACAGCTGCTGGCCTACCTCGTAGCGCATAGCGTCCGAAATAAACACCACCACACGCTCCCGTGTTCCACTGACATTCCGGCTGTAAAAATGGGTCTGCCGCTCTGTCTGGAAGGTGGTCAGCTGACTGGCAAGGCTCTGGCACCAGCGCACCGCCAGAGGATCAAGGAAATAGTTGGTGTACACCCTTTCCACAAGGGCTTGTAGCTTTTCCATTTCCGGGGTGCGCAGAATCTGACCGTAGTTCAGGTAGAACTTCCGGTATGCGGTATCCACCTGCCATGCGCCGTTCTTGTACTGTGCCGCCAGTGCATCGATGCCGTCTGCCGGGATGAAGTGCAGTGCTTCCAGCACCGTGCAGGCATTTGCCAGTAGTGCGTACTGGTTCTGCCGAGCAGGTTTTGCGCCAAAGTAAGTTTTGCTGCGTTCTTCGCAGATCTGCTGGATGCTATGACCTTTCAGGGTAGCAGAGGTGTTTTCTTCCAGCAGGCGGGTCGTGATCCAGTTGCTGATCTGCTCCTCTGCCGCATCGAACACGGTGCAGTCCAGCAACAGATCCGGGTTTGTGTGCTGCACCTGCCCCAGAACCTGCATGGCGTTCAGTTCCTGTGCAGCAGTATGGGAGAAGCGCTCAAAATAGGGCTGGTCGGGCAGATAGTTCATCATGCTGTCCAAGAAGGCCAACACCTCGCCCTCCTCCGGCAGGCCGCGATCCAGCCACACATCCGGGGCATCCACATCCATAGCGTGGGCGGCGTAGGTGGCAAACAGGCAGGCAACCAGATCTTTCAGGCTCTTTTCGGCAGGGTTATAGCCAAAAAGCCGCTTGCAGACCAGCCAGAAATCCGCCACCAGTCCAAACTTTGCAAAGAGCTGCAAGGATTCGTTTTCGGCATCCAGCGCACCGTGCAGAACCTGCCGTACCACTTCTTCGGGCTTGAGCCGGCACTTGCACAGCACTGCCAGCATTGCCAGTGCAAAGGTATCCTCGGTATCCGCCGGAGTGCCCAGATCGTAGAACCGCTTGGTGCGGTCCTGTGCAGCAAAAAAGTTGATGTGCTCCTGCACAAAGAGCTTTGTTTTCTCGTCCAGATTGAAGTCCTGTGCGATCATAGTCGCCTTGTCGGTGGAGAACTCCTGTGCGTAGCGTTGCATATCGGCAAGGTGGTTTTCTTCCAACGTAGGCTTTGCAAAGGGGGCGTAGAGCAAAAAACTCTCGTCCGGGTGCTCCAACTCCAGCATCCATTTGGTGGCAAACTGGGTGTGGGGCTTCATGCGGTATACCGTTACGCCGGGAATGTTCAGCTGCGATACTTCGTTTTCAAAGCTGGCAGATTCGTCGTACCAGAACACCAGTTTGCGCTGCTCGCCCGGCGTAAACATTCCCCGGAGACGCTCTTCGATCTGGCGCAGTGTCGTTTTAGCCATGCGTTTTCATCTTTCCTTTTTATATTATCGTTATAAACACCAATACACCGGAGCGGTGAAGTTCACCCCGGTGTATCGGTTCTACGTTATTTAATTGGCACCAGCACGTTCAGGTTCTTGCCATCGGCGGCAGTCTGCGCCTTGACATAGTTTACCTTTACGCCATCGTCCAGATCCAGCGCAATACGCAGCGCTGCAAGGTGGGCAATGTTTTTTTCGTACTTTTCGCACTCCTCCTGCTGGAGCTTCAGTTTGTCCAGACGCTTCTGCGCCGTGGACACCGTGCGGGCATCGTTGCTGCTGGAAATGACATTATTCTCCTGCACGATCTGCTGTGCGTAGGTGCGCAGCAGGGGACTGAGATAGTTGTTGTAGACACGACCTGTGGTGTCGGCATCCCAGCGGTGGAGGTAAACCAGCGCCTTGAAGCCGTTCTTCTTGCCGCTGTCAAACATCCAGTAGATGGGCCGCTTCTGGTAGATCTTGCAGTGATCCGCATAGAAGTCCTTCAGGAAGTAGTTGCGGATGACTTCACGGCTGGTGTTGCCCTTGTTGCCCAGCGCCTTGGCAATAAACGCAAGGTTTTCTTCCAGCGTATCGGCACCGTAAACCACACGGACGAACTCCACAATGCGGTTCACAAGATCGTTATCCTCAAAGTATTCCTCGTCACACAGCGGCAGGACATTGTCCTTCACCGGCTGGAGGGTCACATATTTGCTGGCATCCCATTCGCCGCCGGCGTATACCAACCCTTCCGCATCCAGCGAGTACCGCCCAAACAGGCACCCCACCGCATAGGAGAGCAGGCTCTTGATTTCACGGGTCAGGTCGGCACGGCGCACGGTCACGTCTTTGTCTTCCACTTCTGGGGTCAGCTCGTCCTGCAAGCCGTAAATATCAATAAAAATGCGGTTCAGCTCTTCTTCGTTGGCTTTGAGCTGCTGGAACCGCTGCTCACATTCCGCTTCCCATTCTTTATACTTATCTGCAATTAAGCGTCCCATATTTTCTCCCTACTGGAAACTACTGTTCCATTCGCACCACTTGGCAGTTATCTAAGTTCTTGTGTAAAAAGGATATCGTCGTCAAAATATCGATTGCTTCGTCTTCTTCGATGATCCATTTTATTTTGGGTGTATGTGCGGTCACATTTCTGACCATGCTGTTTATTCCTTTTAGCATGGAACAAAATCCCTTTTGCTGGCTTTTTTCACTCTCCGTCTGAAGTTTATTCAATACAAGATATGGCATGGAAGTTGAAAACGCTTTGTCATATAAAGTTGTTCCATCCCCTTCAAGGTTTGTCATCTGCCGAACCCGATCCGCCAGACTTTTCGTTGCTTCAAATACTGCATGGAAGTAGTTTTCCTTCAATAATTCTTCGGTGCAATATTGGAGCACCCGTCCATGCACACCACGCTGGCGCAGTTTTGGCAGGATGCTCTGTACTCTTTTCTGAGCATCATCAATGGTCTTTGCTACCGAAATCTTTTCAAACTGTCCATCCGCTCTGTACTGTATTCCACTAAACGAGAGTATCCCATTCAGCCTTGAGCGCCGGTCTTCAAAGGTATCTTGGTTCTGGACATAGTTCACTGGAGCCAACACTTCCTGAATAAACCGCAAGATCGCATTTCCTGCTCTATCACAGTTCTGGCGTTCCGTAAACGCATATTCTAACCGACGCCATTTTGTTGAAGCACCACTATTATCCTGAATTCCAACACGAGTCAATACACGACTTATTTCACTGCCAGTCATTATCTCATCGCCAAACAGGTGACTAAGCTGTGTAATCTGAGCGTTAGTAAATAAAATTACTTCTGCCATAGCTTCTCCTATATTGACGAATTCCGATTATTTTTATGCCTGATGCTCATTTAAGGCTTAATCTTCTTTCTTAATAGAGCATTCCAACACTAAGCGAAATCCGCCTTTGGTGTCCTTATCATATACCATGCTTTCTTCATCCAGCTTTTCATAATGAATCGGAATTCCCACTTCATTTGGATTGCGTTTGACATTGCTTATAAGGGTTCGCATCTCATGCTGATAAGAAAATCTCTTTTGCTTATGGAATAACTCGATGTACGGAGAGCCCGGCTTAGCTCCCTTAATGCGAAACTCCTTGGTTATATCAAGGTCGTATACAAGGTCTTGTCTATGAACTTTTCCTCCAACTTTTTGAACAGCCTTATCAATTGCACCATTCAAATCTCCGACACTTGCACTCACAGATGCAACTTCTAAGCCTTTATCCAAAAACTTATCGAACATCTCTTTACTTATGTGATGCTCAAACTTACACATCAAAAGGCCATTCTCATAGTATGGCTCACAGATTGGCGTAAGATTTTCTGGCTTTAAAACATACACGCAAAAAGCGCAGACATTCCGACTGGATTTTCTGCGAAGCAGACAATGTTCGCCGTCTTTTATAATTTCCAGATCATCGCCAAACAATTTCCTGCACTTTTCAACGTAACGCGAGTTTTTCTTTTGCCGCGCAAAAACACCTTCATACGCATCACCTTGTTCGTCATTATGATCTTTTTCAGCTTTCTCGATATAAAAACCAATCGTGCTAAACCATGCCGTTCCATCCCTTAACGACTCAGCCGCCCAAGGTTCAGCTATTTTCAAGCAGTACAATACTTGCACCAACGCAAACTCCTACTCTGGAACTCCTACTAACCGATTCCACTCTGCTCTTAATTTTCTGAGGTGTTCCGCATTTTTGACATACTCAACTGCTTCTTTTTGTTTGCTTCTCGACTTAAAGCGTCCTATCACCTTAAAATCAGATAAACTTATGCTAATTTCTTCGCCTGCATAACCTGCATGAACATGAGGGTAATTTAAATGTGGCTTTTCCGATGGGTGAAAGAAATAGCTAATGCCATCTTCCCTAGCAAACTCGGCAGCATTATGATGACCGAACAAATCAATGTAAATAATTCTACTAGCATCTGCTAGATCGTGCGTCTTTTTTAACGGTATAAGATCTTCATCTATTCTAGCATATAATTTTTCTACATCTGTTGCTTTCAAATATCCATGATTTTGATATACTTTCAAAAGTGTTTCTGGTAAACATACAGGATCAAATTCTGATAATTCAATTGTATCCACCAGTTCTTTCCTGCACTCACTAAGATAATATAACTCTATCATTTTTCAACAATTTTAATCCGACGATGCTTCACATTTCCACGCACCTCATTGGAAACATTAACAATCATATAGTTCGAGTCAGCTAACTCAGTAGAAAGTTTCTCTCTAAAAGAATGGAGTGCTTCATTAAGTTGCGATACTGCTTCAACATTAAGACCGTCCGCAATCGGCTCAATATAAATGTATGGAGGAATTTTTGCGAATTCTGTATAGGCACGTTTATTCAAGTGACACTTGTTTACCGCAATGCTTTCCACCAACTGTTCCAATTCTTCAATAGTAAACTGCTTTTCCATTATCAATCATTCCTTTCTGTCATAGCACTCACTTTACACCAGCGGGTGCTTTTTAAAGTCCCAAGAGGTTTCAAAAGCATCCCAGTCGTACTTTGCATATCTAATATTATCACTTACAATACCATCGACTTGATCCTTATCACAAATAACAAGCGGAATTTTTTCTATATCACCGCTGACAATACTCATTCCGGGCGATATAACTTTTACATAATACTTGCATACAACGCTATTCATAAAACCAAGGATATACTTTGTGTTTTCACTTGACGGAAATCCTTTTAGTCCCACTGAGCTAAACACGAATCCCTCCGGATCATGTCTAACAGATAGCACTGTAGCAATTTTCGACCAAGTCAACCCGGGTTGGAAGTAAAATTGTCTCGATGGCAAATGATTTCCCATTGTAAGTAATTTTTCATAGTTAGTTATATTATAGAGAATCACTTTTTCATTATTGCCAAACCATTTTCTAAATTCTCCACCTTTGTCTAATGGAAAATATTTTTTTTGTGACTCATGTGCCGCTTCTGTAGATATATACCCAAAGCCAATTTCAGTGTAATTGATTTCATACCACGATCTTACGAATCTATCGTCAGCACCTGTCGATGTTCCCTGTTTAGGGCGAAGCAGTTTTTTCAATCGTTCTCCCGTTTCAAATGCCTTTAGTGCTTTTGATGGCAAATAGTATGCAAACGGCGCTCCTTCAATATAATTAAAGCTACTAACATTGCGGACAAAACGACCTTCACCGCTAATAATCTCACTTTGCTTTTCGGATTCATTTTTTCCGGTGGTTGCCTTGACGAACAATGTATTCCACTTTCCATTTGTGCAATGCTTAAGGAAAGTAAACATCGCCGTTTGAACAATTTCACCACTTATAGAATCAAATGCACGTGTTCCAAGGTGAACCATGTTTACAAGGTGAAACGGTCTTACATGATTTCGAAAACTTTCAAATCGTGACTGAAACATCCATGTGCTTTGGGTGATCATTGATGTAAAACGGTTTTCGTTTGTCATCGACAAGCATTTTTGTGCAACGGCTGTATAAATATCCGCTTTTCCATCCTGATAGGATTTCTTAATATACTCTAACAATCCGTCAACCATTTTGGGACTTCCAATATACGGAGGATTTGTCACAACCACATCGTACTTTTGGGAAAGTATAATAGCCTGCTCAATGAGTTGCTTGACCGACTCATTAACTGCATCATACCACATGGACATCTTGATATCGTGCGCCGTGGCAGCTGCGCTTGTTTCCCATGCATCCTTCAAGCCCTCATAATCCAGCGGCTTGATCTGAAGGATGGAGCCGTACTCCTTGGCATCCACAAAGGCATCCAGCAGATAGTTGAGGGTATCCCGGCACTCCTGCGAGTTGAGGAAGTTGCCCATTTCGTGCTTATAGGCACCGCCCAGCCAGTTGGATTCCTGAATATCATACACTCTGGGTTGGGGAATATTGCTGCGGCTGAAGAAATTGCTGTCATACTCCCGTGCCTTCATCATCACGGAGAAGTAGGCGATCTGTGCAGCACGCTTGTCGATATCCAGACCAAAGAGGTTGTTTTCCAGAATGGAGCGCACGGCCTCCCGTTTGGAGTAGCCGTTGTCCAGATAAATCTGCATCAGCACGTCAAACAGGTAGCACAGGATATGGCCGCTGCCCATGCAGGGGTCGATCACCTTCAGCTGCTCCGGCTCCATCTTGGCGTACTGGGCACGGATCTCCTGCAGCTGCTGCTCCACCTGCGGCTCCTGCGGGGCCTCGTCCAGATAATACTTCCACTCAGACTTATCAAAGCCGGGATGGCCCTCGTACCACAGGCGGCCAAGGCTGTTCTCCACCATGTAGCGCACAATCCAGTCCGGGGTAAACAGCTGGGTTTCTGCCGGAATCTGTTCGACTGTAACTTTTGCTCCACCTTTTACAAGTTCATCAATTTCATCTTTCAATTCCGAGTTGTAATACTGGTACATCCAGCCGATGATCTGCACCTGACCCATGGGCTTGCCGTCCTCATCCACGGCATGGATGTCGAACCATGGGTCTTTTACCTCGTGAACCAGACGGTAGACCACGCCGTTGGGGTCGTTGAAGCTGAGCGCCACCAGCAGCTCTGAAAAGCTGTTGTGCTCCTCCAGATTCTCAAACAACCGAGGCAGAATGCGGCTCAGGTCGTTGCACTGCTTGAAGAACAGAAAGCGGAACAGGTCATCTTCCTTGTTGGCATCCTGCAAGTCGAAGATTTGCTGCTTTTCGGCATCGGTAAACTCCAGATCGCCGGAAAAAGGCGATGCAACCAGATCGGGCAGCTTCTGCCCCTCAATCTCGCTGGAAAGCACTCGCACCGGGATATAGCGGTTGACCTCCATAAAGCGGATGGCAATCAAGCGATTGAACCATGTAAAGGCGATCTCCTCAATGAACTGCTCCAGCTGCTGCTTGGGGCTGCCATCGGCATAGAAGCCCCGCACATGGGCGACAAGGTTCCTATACTGGTTCACATAGCGCTCGCCCTTAATGGTCTGGGTGTTGCCGTTGCCAAGGTCGAACACCAGTTCCTTATCCGTGCTGGTCTGCGGCTCCACAATGCCTTTTTCGGTAATGCCGTAGCGCTCCAGCTGGAACGTCACATCCGCGATCAACTTGCGGCGTGCTTCCACCGCAAATTTCTTGATGGGTGCCTTTTCCATAATGTTCCTCTTTTCGTTGTTTTCCTTACCAGATATCCACGTTCAGGGTATCGCCATCGTCCAGTTTCTGTTTCAGGGCACGGCGCAGCTTTTCAATATAGGCATCCAGTTCGGCAGAGTTGTTGATCTGCCACGAGGCCGGGGTCACGTCCTGAATGCTCACGGTCACACGGCGGCGCACCGGGGTGGGCGGCGTAACCTTTGCAGGCGCAGAACCGCCAGCCGGGCGGGCTGCCGGGGTATCAGATACCGGCAGATGTGCTGCCTCGTACTGGTCGATGGTGTTGATCCAGCGGATCTTGGTCTGGTTTGCGTCAGACTTCAGTAGCACAAACTCGTTCAGATCCTTGGCGGTGTCCACCTTGTGCAGTGCTCCGTCCCGCTCAGTCGTAACCGCAGACCAGAAATGATCCTTGCAGCGGACCGTGTTCAGCTGTTGGAAGATACGGTTGTAGCAGCCCTCCACATATTCCCTGACGGGTGCGGCTTTTTGCTCTAGCAGAGCGTTGTACTTCTCCAGAAAATCCGTGCGCAGTGCCGACAGATTGCGAATCTTCTCATAGGGTTCTGCCATCTCCATGATCTTGCACATGGCATCGGCTGCATTTTTCACTGCTTCATCGGTAATCTGGCTCTGGTTGCGCTTGTAAAGTTCTACGGCATCGTGCGCCTCGCAGAATGTCTTTATCTGACCGCCCTCAAAGAAGTCCCGCAGATACTCATAGGTTTCTTTGAAATCACTGTAATCGCCCTGTGCGTTTTCCAGTGCGGTATAGAACGCATCGGTGGTCGTAGGTGCAATGAGCGTATTCATCAGCGCCAGTCCCGCATCTACGGTACTCTTGCCGGGCAGATACGGTTCCGAATGGTAGACAGCCTGCTGCTGCCGCAGGCTGTCCAGCATGGTGCGGCATTCCTTTTGCAGTTCCCGCATCAGCTCCTCGTCATCGTCCGAAGAAACGCCCTTCTGGAACAGGTCACGCATCATATCCCGGACCAGACGCTTCTGCTTATCCGAAGCGTGCTTGCGGATATCGCACAGCAGACGCTCCTGAAATTCCACCTTGGTAAACAACCGCTGAAACTCCTGCGGATTCCGGCTGGAAACGTTGAGCTGCTCATGGTTCAAGGTCAGGGTCAGAATGCCATCCACAAACAGACGTGCAACTAGCCACTCTACATCCACCGGCAGGAAGCCGTAAGGCTCCTTGGTAAAGGTGTTCAACAGGGTTTTCAGCGAAGTGACTGTCCGTGCCATGGAGTTGCGCTCGATCCGGTTGCGGACGGCTGCCAGCGCACGACTGTTGCCGGTGCCCTCACCGCTCAGGCGCTGCTGACCGGCTTCGGTAAAGATCTTGCTGATATCCTGCTCCGATACGGTCTTGTCCATATCGGTCAGGTGGCTGAACAGGCGCTCCACCTGCTGCTTCAGCGCATCGTTCAGACGGGTTTCAAAATCACGAGAGCCACCGGACAGCTTGGAGCCATACACATAGATATCCGCCTCGGAAAGTGCCTGCTTCAGGAACACCTTCACGTTCTGGCGGCGTTCCTCCACTTCCTCCTGCTTTGCCTCGCAGATGGCCCGATACTTGGTGATACGGCCTGTGGTGCCGCTTCGTAAATAGTTCTGAATTTTCAGCATGGTACGCAGCTCTCTGTTCAGGCGGTTATCATCGTGCAGCTGCACAAAGATCGTATGGTCGCCGCTTTCGCCGGCAGAAAGCATCTTCAGCCGGGTCTCGTCAGCATCATCTCCACGGGAGGTGATAATTTTGACCGTAATGGTGTTATCCGGGCGGGAAAGCGCATCATACTCGTCGATTTTGCGGTTAAAGCCAAAAGCGTACCGATTGCTCAGATACGGATAACGGTATTTATCCGCATGATAGTTTTCGTCAAAGATCAGCGTTGCAAGCTCCCGGTTCATCTCGGAATCCTCGACCTGACGCTTTTTGATCTCATGGTTAACTTCCTGCTCTTCGTTGGTCAGGAAAACATAGTTGTCGCCAAGGTTCTGCACCAACTGCTCCTGAACCAGCTTTTTCAAAGCCGTTTCCACGCGGTTTTCCAAGCCGTAACGGTCCTCGTCTATCCGGGATGCCATCAGCGTAGCAATATTCTGTACCGTGGGTGCCTTGAACTCCTGCACATTCTTGATCATGAACAGAACCTTGAGCACTTCTACTTCAAAACAGACCTCTGCATGGTCAGGGTTCAGGATGTTATTGCGCTGTGCATTTGTGATAGCGATGGCTGTCTCATGGTCCACCAAAGCAGACAGTCCCTGATAAAACGCATTAAACGGAACCAGAATACCTTCATCCTCATTCTGGACGCTTTTGGCAGTACTCAGGTACATACTCAGCATAGAACGCTCACCGTAGGAGCTGTTCTTGCCAGGGCTGCTGAACAGACGAACCGCATCCAGAACCTTGCCGAGCAGGTTGAACTGGTACGGCACAAAGGGGTACACCTCCGCAAAATCTGCCGGATTTTCGTACAGTTTCATTTCCGGCATATCGCCAGTAAACTTGAGAACGGTGCTGAGCGCATCCATCTTATGCGGATAGGCAGCTTCCAGTTCTGCCTGCGCTGCTTCATTCTTTTTCAGAATACGCTTTTTGACGACCTCTGCCACATCGCTGGAGGACAGGGACAGCCGGGTGTCAAAGCGTCCCTGAATCTTGGAGAAGTCCACATTGTTAACGACCTGAATTTTGTCAATAGCCTCCTGTGCCGTGACCAGCATCCATGCCTTACCATGGCACTGAACAGCCAGATCGTGCTCCAGCGTCTGGAGGTCCAGCATCATGCTGGAATCATCGCCAATGTACTGACCGACCTCATCCACGCAGAAAACCACATGGTGGTCGTTGCCCTTACTCTCGATATGCTTGCGGACAAGCTTTGCAAAATCTTCCGTGCTGATGCTGTATTCTTCACCCACACGGTCACACCAACTTCTGGCAGCTTCTTCGCTCATAACGTTTTGCTCGACCATTGCCTGTACAAACGAATCCTGTGCAAGGTCAATGCCAGCCACCGCATCATCCCAACTGCTGCATTCCAGCTCTTTGACGCGCTCCCTGAATTTGTCAAGCTTGCCCTCGGCATCCAGCTTGCGTTCCAGATCTGCCATGCGGGGATACTGGTAGGAATAGCCCAGCTTTTCATTGAATGCCCGCAGGAAAACCATTGTGATCACATCACGCTTGGCAGCGCTGCTGGTGCGGCTCTTGGAAGCAATATCAAACAGGATCACATCGGTATCCACACTTTCCGCAGCACGAATATCCGCCAGAACCTTGGCATCGGTGATTTTGTTGTCCTCGATAAAATAATCCAGCGCAGGCTTGCCTGCCACCTCATCGTCATCGATCAAATAGGAGAGTATCTTCAGGAAGTGAGATTTACCACTTCCAAAGAAACCAGAGATCCAAACGCCGATCCGATCTGTATCCGCACCGATACCCAGACGATAATTGGAGAAAAATGCCGCAAAATGCTTCTGCAGTTCCTGCGTCACAACATATTCCTGAAGTTCCAGTTTAACGGTTGCTTCATCCACCTGACCGGGTTTGACCACCGGTTTGATCTCGCGATTGATGGACTTCGCAAACATCTGACCAATATTCATGTCAGTTCCTCCTACACATCCTGCTCAGATAGGCTTTGCACGATAGTTGTTGCCATCCTTGACATCCCCAAACAGGTACAGATAACCATCTTCGTACCGTCCGGGGAACATCATAAGCACAATACCATCTGCAAGCCTATCATGCAGATCATTCAAAATTTTGTGGGACCGCAGCAAGGGATAGCACTTTCCAACACCGGTCAGCAGAATAATAGCATCCTTCTTCGGGATACGATCCACAATATAATTCAGCATAAGGTCATCCGATTGACCGATATGCAGCACACTGTTTACAGCATTGACCACGCGGGTCATACTGCCTGTGCGCAGCTCCAGATCCTCATATTTCTGCCGGGGATGCTTTTCTGCCAAAAGCGCCGTCATAATCTTGTAGAGGTCAAACTCTACGACCGGCCGGTTGGACTGCTGTAAGATCTGAGTTTCGCATTCAGTCCATTGTCTGACCTTCATTTCGTCCTTTGGGTCATAGCTGAACACATAGTATCCAGCCTCTCCGCAAAGACCATCACCGGTTTCTGTAGAAAACGTATGCAGAAAGTCATCAAGTTTTTTCAGCTTCTGATCTGTACTCATTCATCTGCTCCCGTAATTGCCAGCAAATAGCCATTCATATTGTGCACCTTCAGATAGTTTTTCAGCGCCATACCGGGCAAAGGTGCTACAATTTTATCACCCGCAAGCAGTCCTGCGTCATTCAGCAGCTTACGGTAGATCTGTGTCAACTTACGAATCGTAGTATCCTTCCACTGCGCAATTTCCTCAGATTCATTCTGCATCAGTCTGAAAAAGGAAAGGACATCACCTGATTCCAAGTTCTCTGCTCCCATGATCAATTTATCACGGTACACCCGATACATGAACGTAAAGAACAGCTTGTCATCTGCCATGATCGACAGTAAAACCATAATTTTCTGTTCCGAAGCAGACTGTCGTGTGAAGATATCCCGCCATTCCTGATCGAACTGCAGAACACGGCGTGAAACACAGGTGAGAATTTCTTTGATACGGTATTCCTTTGCGGCAGAGAACAGATTATTCTGTAGAGCGTGCTCCCTGATTTCATCAGCAGAATACCCTTTTACCAGTTCGTCCACATAAGCCTTATACTCATAGAACCAGAAGGGCTTCGATACCAATCCAGCTGAATATTGATCTTGCTTCTTTTTGCTACTCATAAAACACCATCGCATTTATATAATGTACAATTATATTTAAGTTTATCTTTTATAAAAGGGGTTGTCAATTCATAAAGTAGCTAAAATCTCAAGCGATGATAGACATTCTGCACAAAAAACGAGCACTTAAAGAGCACAAATCACTTAATACCTATTGACTATGATTTTTCTGCAGGTGCGGCCTATATCTCATTCCAATCGTCCGCATCCGGCACTTCTGACAGCGTATTCCGCTCATCTTCTTCCACCTCATCCTCATGTCCAGAACAATCTGAAGCCCGACCCGTGCCGATTTGATTAAAAAAGCTCATGTAACCAATGAAATTGAACAACTCTTTATTTAACCCCATGGTGCTTTCTCCCTTCAGCTTTGCTCTTCCAAGCCAAGGACCTTTCCCACCACTTCATCGTGGCCGAGGAAATAATCCTCTACCAGATCCCAGCGCTGCTTGCTGGTCAGGTCTTTGGTCAGGAAGGAGAGCATCATTTCCTCCGCATCCGCATGGCGGCGGTGGATCTCTACCAGTTGCATATTCTTGTAGCTGCGGGATTCAGACAGGCTACGGATCTTCTGCGGATCGTTCACACGAACGAAAATTTCCAGATTCTGGCCGCCGCGCACCTCATAGCTTGCAAGCCCGAAAATCTCCAGCACCGCCAACAGGCGCATGACCGGGTTCTGCTTGCCGCCGATGGTGGCAGGGATATAACCCATATACTCCGTTTCCTCCCGGTTGGGAGCACAGTTGACCAGCTTCTGATCCATCCAGTTAGCCATAGAGAAATAGTTGCCATTGGTCACGCGATACAAAAGGCCAATGCGGTTGCCGCCGCGCTGCGTTGCCTGAATAAACTTCATGCGATCTGTCTCACGCCGGGTGGGGTCTGCCTGCACATCCATTACAAACAGTTCCAGCAATGCCTTGGCAAAATCCTTGTTCAGAATTTCTGTGCCCAGCTTCTCCTGCACATCCCTGCAGAAGTCCTCCACCGTAAACATTTTACGGACAATTTCTTTCCCGTTAGCATCCACTTCATGCACGCCCTTGCGGTAGGCATCGAACACCTGTGCCACCGCTTCCATATACTGGCGCAGTTTGCTGCGCGTGGTCTCGAAATCCTGCTCATAGTTGATCTGGGTCTTGACCCGCACCGAGATACGGTTGGTGTCATCCTGCTCAAAAAGTTCACCCTTGAAGAACTTTGCCTTAAACATTCCAAAGGTCATATCCGAAAAGTGCTTTTCCCACAGATCTCCCATGCGGATCTCGTAAATATTGCCGCTGTTGCGTACCACAACATCCGATGCCAGCGGAGTAAAGCTACGATTGACCGTCACGGTATTATCATAGAGATTCCGTACAAAATCGCCATACTTGGAGAGAAACTCTTCCTCGATCTCCTCCGGCACATTGGCGTAGCAGGTGGTGAACATCGCCTTGGGGCGCACCACCAGAACCGGGAAGCCGTATGCTTCCTCCAGATCCTTGGCCAGCAGGAGCAGCCCGGTCTTAACCCGGTTCTCCACCTCACCGGAGTTGAACAGATAGCTGAACACATCGGGAGAAACCAGCAGATTGCGGTGCTTTTTCTGGCTGTACATCCAGTACAGCTTGTGGAGCATCTCCCGCAACTGATACTGACGCAGCTCGCCCATACCATGCAGGCGCTTGAGCTGAGACAAATCACCGGGCAGATATTCTTCCACCGCCGTGCCACGCAGGTTCTTGTCACGAGCGCAGCGACCGATTTCCTGCACATAATCTGCCAGATTTCCGGTAGGGGCATAGTGGTACACCTGCACAATGTCCGGCACGTCCACGCCCATACCGAATGCTTTGGTGCAGATCATCACAATTGCTTTGTTGTTCTTGAAAGCATCCTGTGCAGCGTTCTTTTCTCCCCGTTCCATACCTGCGTGGTAACGGCGGACTTTATCCTTTACACTGAAAGGTACCGCCTGATAAATGCTGTCCACCGTAGAACGGAACGGGCAGTAGACCAGTGTCTTTTTGCCTTCTGCCACATATTCTGCGATCTTCTGCGCCACATGGTTCACCTTAAACTCATCACGGCTCTCATCCGTCTGCTTGTCCAGCGAGTGAATATCAAAGTCGATGTTGTCACGGCGGACACGCCCCAGATACAGAATCGGCTGGTTTAATCCCAGAGTGCTGATGGTATCCTGCACCACATCGTCCTTGCCGCCATAAACAGCCGTTGCAGTCAGGCAGAGCACCGGGAAATGCAGTCCGTTCTTGCGCTGACGCTCCAGATAATCGCCCAGAAACCAGTAATCCGCACGGAAATCCCGGCCCCAGCTGGTGACAGTGTGGGCTTCGTCCACCACGAACAGTCCCAGTCTGCGACCGCCCAGCAGAGTCTCCAGCGAAGTGGTCAGCAGCATTTCCGGTGCGATGTACAGGATGGATTTTTCGCCCTTGTGGATGGCATTCAGGCGCTCTTCCCGCTCCTCATGAGAAACATTGGAGTTGAGGAAAGTTGCACAGTGCACACCGCGGGCTTCCAACTGACTGACCTGATCCTGCATCAGGGCGATCAGCGGCGTGATGACAACGGTGACAGCCTGCCGCACCTGTGCCAAATAGATACCGGACACCTGATAGAATGCCGACTTGCCTGCACCAGTGGGAGCGGTCAGGAACACATGGGAGTAGTCCTGATAGCCATCCAATGCCAGCTCGCACTGCTTGACAATGGTGCTGATGATTTCGCCCTGACTGATCTGCATGGTCTCGGTGCCTGCTGCCGGGTCCTTGTAGAAGTCCAACATACGGAAGTCCGCATTCGTGCCCCAGTACTGCTTGAGGATAGCGCGGTAGCGATTGATCGTCTCCGGCTCCGCCTGCTCCTTATGACTGGCGCAGTTCAACGCAAAAGTCGCACCACACTGCTCTGCCGCAAACGCCAGCACATCGTAGGTGTTGTTCTTGGCGTTCTGCTCTCTCTCCACCGACAGCACCAGTGGATTTTCCACCTCGCCGCAGAAGAAACGGTCTGCCAACACCAGCGGCGAAACGTCACTGGGCAGGGTCGCTGCAGCATCTGTAAAGACCGCCTGCTTCTTCTGGTAAAAGTCGATGCTGCGGATGTTCTCACCTTTATGGCGGTTGAACGGGGCAACGTAGCGGCGATCATTCAGCATACGGACGGCCGCATAGTAGTGACTGAGCACTTCCGCCTCCGGGCTGAATTCGGTTTTCTCCATTTCGTAAGCCTTGTACAGCACTTCGGCATCCTCCGCCGGGATGCAGCTGGGCACATAAGCCGGGAAGGCGTTGTTGTCCACCACGATAAACTCCACATCAAACATCGCCTTGGGGTCCTGTACGTTCTGAAGGATGGCCAGCATCTCTTCGTAGATACCGACTGTCACACCTTCTTCCTGCATCATCAGGCTCTGCACCAGTTTCCGCTTCGCCGCATCAATTTTGGCAATGCTGATGGTGCCATCCGCATTCAGCACTTTCGCTGCCGGCAGGATGGCATCCTCGCGCTGGGCAAGCCAGCGGACATTGGCGGGCACAAAGCCCCGGAAAAACAGTGCTACATTTTTGCCGGCAAAGCGGGCAATGAGTTCTTCGGCGTGCTGCTCAAAATACTTCTGTGCATTCATGATACTTCCTCCTGTACTTTTTATACTTCTTCAACCGTTTTAAGCCCCCGAACATTTGCAAAATGTGGTTTCAGCGGTTTGTTCAGAATTTCCACCTTCAAGATCCACGGGTCGTCCGTTTCCTTATAAGGAAGCTCCTGCGCCACCTCCAGAAGAACACGCCAGAGTTCCGTATAGATCATCTTAAAAATTTTGGTCATGTTCTCGTACTGCATCTGGCTGTATTTAAGGCCATCCACTTCTGCGCTGCGGATCGGCTTCCATTCCAAACTTGTCCGAACACACGTCATTTTGGAATGGGTGTCTTCGGAGAAGAAGCTGCTTTTTTCTTTCAGCTTGTCCAGCACAAACTTCTTATCCTCAATACTACAAAATGAAATATAGCCACCCTCGAAATATGCCGTATTTTTGTACTTGCGCTGGTTGTTGTCCGGAATGATGCGGTAGGGGTGTCCCTCACAGCAATTCCCTGTGGCATAGCCTTTTTCATTCAGCAGGCGGATTGCTTCCGCAATGTGCTGGTCGCAGTCAAATGTTCTCGTGTACGCTTTTGTCTTGCCATCACGGGAATGTTCCCGATAGGTAATCCGCATCTGTACATAGTACGAATTCCACAAATGTTCCATCATCACAATCCTTGCTCCTTCCCATTACACCGCCATCACAGGTTCCGGCTGGCTGCTCTGCAGCAGCGCAGCCAGCTTTTTCATCACATCCAGCGGAAGCCCGCCCTGAATCTTGGGTGCTTCCTGATAACAGGCAGCCTGTGCTTTTTCCACATCTGCCGCAAAATTCGGAGAATAAGCTGTTTCCATCAACCGGGCACTGTTGTAGGCATCCCACGAAGCATCGTGCAGACATCCTTCCGGCTCCAGCCCTGCCCTGTGCATGGCATTACTGAGGGAGAGGATGTTTTTCTCTCCCAGTATCTGCCGGAAATCCTCCTGAAAATCGTACCACTGCACCATCTCGTCCAGAAAAATGCTGTCGATGCCCTTAAAACCGCATTCCTTGCGCAGCTGGATCAGGTCGCTGGTGCTCCATGCGTAGATCTCGCAGCCGTCCGAACCGCACCATGCTTCCAGCGCATTCAGTGCTTCCGGCAGAGAGACGGCATTGCTCACAGCGCCGTTGCTGATGCCGGTCAGCTTGTAGATCTTGCGCTCGATCACACCGTTGTACTGGGGCCGCACGAAAATGCGGAAGCGGTCCAGCGGGTGAAACGCATTGTCCATCCACACT
>ULXP01073552.1_pt1 | contig 29212 bp, 25 predicted proteins | sample 1961351 | NCBI WGS metagenome assembly ULXP01 (sample SAMEA4835840, study PRJEB28245) | human gut metagenome | biome: gut microbiome; material: fecal sample | place: Denmark | collected 2008 | reverse complement strand
GCCGGCAGGTAGCGCGATCCGCCTGCGGTACCGGTATGTCCGAAGCGATAGTTCGGACGCGGCGCCCAATGGTGCCCATGCCCCCAGCCGGGCCCCCAGGCCGGGCCCCAGTAGGGATGGTGATGCCAACCGGGCCCCCAGCCCCAGCCGGGTCCCCACCAGGGATCGTACCACGGGCTGTACCACCCTGCGTACCAGGGCCGGTACCAGGCGTTCCAGCCGAAGCTCCAGCCCCAGCTGCCGATCGAGAACGACGGCCCCCACGGCCAGCTCCAGCCGTAATACCACGGATCGAGCAGCACGACCGAAGTCCCCCACGATCCGAACATCGAAGTGATGTACTTGGGCTCGACCCACACCTCGTCACCCATGACGATGACGTTGTAGAAAGCCGGATCGTAGGCCGAGGCATAGGTGAAGGCCGAACTGTAGCGGGCATTGATGTAGCTCGAAGGCATCCGGTAGGTCGGCGACTCGAAGCCCCGCAGGCGGCGCGCATAGGCGCTCTCGTAGTCATCGGCCAGGATGCTCTGGTAAGGATTCGAATCGGCGCTCCGGTATTCGTAGTAGTCATTTTCTGCCGCAGCGGCCTGGGCCTCGGCGATCCGGGCCTCCCACTCGGCTCTGCGCGCCTCGGCTTCAGCCTTCTTGGCTTCGGCCTCGGCCTGCTGTTTGCGTGCGATCTGCGCGCGGTCGTGCTGAACATACAGGTCGTCGCCGGCATACCCCGACGCGGCGTAATATGCCGACGAGCAGCTTGCGAGACCCGCAGCCGCGACGACGGCGGCAATCCATAATCTCAACTCTTTCATGGCTCACTCGTTGTTTGCGTTAGCTCTGTTCATGAACAGAACGAAAACCGTACCGGTTTTAGTATCGGCTCTCACCCATATAAACGGGTGCGGAGGGGAAATACTGCGCCGCACCGGCAAGCGGCCAAAGCCCCCGGATACAAAGATAGGAATTAAATCAGGCAAAGAGCGGAAAACGGAGCCGTCCGAAGAAAAAAATCAAAAAAATCGAAAATTTCCTGCAAAAAATAGTAGTTTCCGAAAAATATGTCTATATTTGCAGTCCCAAAACGAAAGTTTCGGGGAGGGGAAAGCCGAAAAGCAACCCCGCAACACAAGGAGAGATGCCGGAGTGGTCGATCGGGCCGCACTCGAAATGCGGTGTACGGGCAACTGTACCGGGGGTTCGAATCCCTCTCTCTCCGCAAGGAAGAAAGTGTGAATCAAGCGTTTGCGAGATTCACACTTTTTTTCGTCCAATAGCCCAATCCGTTTCCAGGACGCAATACGGCTGAAAAAAGTCAGCCCGACCGGGTAACATTATTCATGGTTTCGTATCTAAATGAAAAAAAGATCGAAGCCATGAACAAGTTAATTTGCAAAGCCGGGCTGCTGTATGCGATACTGTTGGGAATAACGGATACATGTGTTGCACAATCTTTTTCTGTCCAACGCACGGGTCACGGAAAGCAGGCAGTTATTCTGATACCTGGATTTGCATGTTCCGGAGATGTATGGGATCAAACCGTCGATACCCTGCGCCATGATTACACCTGTTATGTCTTAACCATGCCCGGTTTTGCAGGAACCGCGCCAGAGGCAAAGCCCTCATTTGCCAATTGGACCAGGCAGATTGTCGATTTCATCCGCCATGAAAATATAGAAAAACCCATACTGATCGGGCACAGTATGGGCGGTGGTTTGGCGTTGAACATCGCATCGACCCAGACAAACCGGATAAAGAGTATTGTGGTTGTTGATGCACTCCCCTGTCTGGCGGCTGTCTATAATCCGGATTTTCAATCAAGAGAAATATCGGACGATGAACGGACAAAGGCCGGAGCCGGAATGCTCGGCATGAGCGATGAGCAGTTCCGCAGGCAAGCATACATCAGTGCAACAGCCCTTACGACGGATTCACTCCGTTATGACGATCTGGTCAAATGGAGTCTGTCTTCCGACAGAATGACCTGCGCGAGAATGTATTATGACTATTCCAATGTGGATTTAAGATCTGACGTCGAGAATATTTCGGTTCCGACATTGGTCTTACTGGAACATCCGTTCAAGAAAATCGCCCCGATCATTGAGCGGCAGTTCGGCAATCGGCCGAACCTTGAATTGAAATATGCGAACAAAGGCCTGCATTTTATTATGTTTGATGACCGGGAATGGTATATCCGGCAGATTATGGACTTTCTAAATGACTGATCGTGAATTTCGAGGATATATACAAGGCCTACTGGGACAAGGTATTCCGATTGTGTATGGGCTATTTCAATGATTATCCCCTTGCCCAGGACTTGGCACAGGACGTTTTTGCCCGCGTATGGCAATATCTCCCCTCCTTCAAGGGTGAATCATCCGTGGGAAGCTGGATCTTTCGCATTGCCACCAACATCTGTTTGCGTCAAGGCGAACGTCAGAGAAGAATCTCTCAAACGGAAGTTCCCCCCGACGTGTCGGTTGAAGCAGCGGATGACCGCTCATTGCATGTGCAAGCCTTGTATAAGGCCATATCCGGGCTTTCAGAGACGGACCGCCTGATCATCTCGCTTTATCTGGAAGATTTGAAACAATCGGAAATAGCTCAGATCACGGGTATGTCGCAAGTAAACGTACGTGTAAGGATACACCGGATCAAATCCATATTGGCAAAAAAATTACGCGGGAATGAAGAATGATATCGACATAAAATCCTTATGGAAAGGGCAGCAGGTTCCTGTCATCGATTTGTCTGCGGTCCGAAAAAAGATAAAATATTTCAGATTGCGCAGAATGGGAGAGTCCTGTGCGGTTATTATGCTCATGATGCTGGCCTCGGCTTCAGGAGTGACTGTCTGGATACATTGGCCCCCCTTGCTGTCTGTTACCAAGGCCGGAATTATTCTACTATCCATTGGCTTCATGCTGCCGGTCCTATCCTACGGCAGACTGCTTCGTCTTTACTATGGATTAAAAACAGACTGCTCCAACGTCGATTATATGAGCAATCTTCTGAAAATCAAGAAACAGGAACATAGACAGCAACATATCGTGCTGAACCTGTATTTTTTGTTCCTGTCGTTGGGCTTCTCGCTCTATACTTATGAATATACATTCCACCATTCATCTCCCCGGGGAATAATCGCATATTCGGTCTTATTGTCATGGATCTCCCTGAACTGGTTCGTATTCCGACCGTACATCATAAAAAAACGCAACCGCAGGTTTTCCAAACTGGTGAAATGCATCGAAAGCCGCAGGGACATACTGATGAAACATTGACCGCACGGGATAAAAGATGCCTCCGGCACAACCGGCTGCACGTATTCCCGCAATCGGGACCTTTGCAGGAGCAAAAAACAGAGAGAGGGTCGGTCCTCAGGCGGAACCGACCCTCTCTCTGTTCAAACGGGGCTACATTTACACGAAGCAACCGTCGTCGAGCAGCGTGAGGTCTTCGAGAACCTGCTTGATATGCTGCTCGCGCGAACGCGGGCAGATCAGCAGGGCATCCGGCGTATCAACCACGATATAGTCGTGCAGCGAATCCACGACGACGACCTTCTTTCCGGCCGCCTTGATCAGGCTGTTCGTCGTATCGTAGAGTTCCGAATAGGCCGGCACGACATTGCCGTCGGCGTCCTTGGCCGAGAGTTCGTAAAGCGAGCCCCATGTCCCGACATCGTTCCAGCCGAAATCCGAGCTCCGTACGAAGACATTATCGGCACGTTCCAGAACACCGTAGTCAATCGAGATCGACGGACAGCGTGCAAAGATCTCCTCCACGGAGTTCGGCTCCTCGGGCGTAGCGAATCTGTCGGCCTGTCCGGCAAAAAGGCCATACACCTCCGGAAGGCAGCGTTCGAGCGCTGCGAGGATGCTCCGCGCCGACCAGACGAAGATGCCGGCATTCCACAGGTAATTGCCGGCGGCCAGATAGCTCATGGCGGTCTTCAGATCGGGTTTCTCGCGGAACGATACAACGGGTGAGATCTCCCCGGCGGATGCAGTCTGGATGTAGCCGTAGCCCGTATCGGGACGCGAGGGACGGATACCAATGGTAACCAGCGCGTCGTGCGTCTCGGCGAACTCCATGCAGGAGGTGATGTTGCGGCGGAACTCCTCCTCATCGAAGATGAAGTGGTCGGACGGCGCCACGACCATCGTCGAGTCGGGCTGCAACGCCTTGAGGCGAAAGGCCGCATAGGCGATGCAGGGAGCCGTATTGCGTCCGACGGGCTCGCACAGCACCTGTTCGGGCCGGAGCTCGGGGAGCTGTTCGAGAACCAACTGCCGGTAGGCGGCATTCGTGACGACAAGGAAGTTCTCCGCCGGGATGATCGGCGCAAAACGCTCGAACGTATGGCGGATGAAACTCTTCCCGGTGCCCAGAATATCGAGGAACTGCTTGGGGAGATGGCGTCGGCTGGCCGGCCAGAACCGGCTGCCGATGCCACCGGCCATGATGACGCAGTAACGATTGGTGGCTGTCATAAGCCCTGCCGGTTATCGTTCGGCACGCATCGGATTCTCCAGAAAGTCCTTGTAGGCAAGGCGGATGCCGTCCTCAAGCTCGGTCTTGTAGGTCCAGCCCAATGCCGTGGCCTTCGAGACGTCGAGCAGTTTGCGCGGCGTGCCGTTCGGCATCGAGGTATCCCAGCGGATCTCGCCCCCGTAACCGACGACCTTGGCAACCAACTCAGTCAGCGCCTTGATCGTCAGTTCCTTGCCCGTACCGGCATTCACCGTCTCGTTGCCCGAGTAGTTGTTCATCAGGAAGACGCACAGATTGGCCAGGTCATCCACATAGAGGAACTCACGCAACGGGCTGCCGTCGCCCCAGCAGGTCACGTAGGGAAGGCCCTGCTCCTTGGCCTCGTGGAAGCGGCGGATCAACGCCGGAAGCACATGGCTGTGCGTCGGGTGATAGTTGTCGTTCGGGCCATAGAGGTTCGTCGGCATCACGCTGATGTAGTCCGTGCCGTACTGACGGTTCAGAAACTCGCAATACTTCAGACCCGAGATCTTGGCCAGCGCATAAGCTTCGTTCGTCTTCTCCAGTTCCGAGGTCAGCAGGCACGACTCCTTCATCGGCTGCGGAGCCATGCGCGGGTAGATGCACGACGAGCCCAGGAACTCCAGTTTCCTGCATCCGTTCTGCCAGGCGGCGTGGATGACGTTCATCTCGAGGATCATGTTGTCGTACATGAAGTCGGCCAAGGCGCTCTGGTTGGCCTCGATACCGCCGACCTTCGCTGCAGCAAGGAAGACGTATTCGGGACGCTCCTCGGCAAAGAAGCGCTCTACAGCCTCCTGACGCGTCAGATCCAACTCCTTGTGGGTACGGGTAATGATGTTCGTATAACCCTGGCGCTGCAGCTCACGAACGATGGCCGAGCCCACCATGCCGCGGTGTCCGGCGACATAGATTTTTGCGTTTTTCTCCATCATAAGGCGTTCTATTTTACGATACCCTTCTCGAGGTACTCGGCCAGGTTTGTGCGGATTTCGTCACCGGCACGCTCCACGGCCACTTTTGCCATGTCGGCATCGACCATGATCTTCACCAGCTGCTCGAACGAGGTCTTCGTGGGATTCCAGCCCAGTTCGGCCTTGGCCTTCGAAGGATCACCCCACAGATTCACAACATCCGTCGGGCGGTAGAAATCGGGCGACACCTCCACCAGCACACGGCCCGTGGCCTTGTCGATACCCTTTTCGTTCTCACCTTCGCCGACAAACTCCAGTTCGATGCCCACGTATTTGAAGGCAAGATAGCAAAATTCCCGGACAGAGTGCTGCTCGCCCGTGGCAATTACGAAGTCTTCGGGTTTCTTGTTCTGCAGAATCAGCCACATGCACTCCACGTAATCCTTGGCATATCCCCAGTCGCGCAGCGACGAAAGGTTCCCCAGGTAGAGCTTGTCCTGCTTGCCCTGGGCGATACGGGCGGCAGCGAGGGTGATCTTGCGCGTCACGAAGGTTTCGCCTCGGCGCTCGGATTCATGATTGAAAAGAATACCCGAGCAGCAGAACATGTTGTAGGCTTCGCGGTACTCCTTGATGATCCAATAGCCGTAGAGTTTGGCCACGGCGTAGGGGCTGTAGGGGTGGAACGGAGTCTTCTCGTTCTGCGGGACCTCCTCTACCTTGCCGTAAAGTTCGGAAGTCGAGGCCTGATAGATGCGGCAGGTCTCGGCAAGTCCGCACTGGCGTACGGCCTCGAGGATGCGCAGTACGCCCGTAGCATCGACGTCGGCCGTGAACTCCGGAGCATCGAACGAAACCTGCACATGGCTCTGAGCCGCCAGGTTATAAATCTCGTCAGGACGTACTTTTCCAACGACCTGCAGAATACTCATCGAGTCGCCGAGGTCAGCGTAATGCAGGTGGAAATGAGGTTTTCCTTCCAGATGAGCAATACGCTCGCGGTAATCGGTCGATGAGCGGCGGATCGTGCCGTGAACGTCATACCCTTTCTCCAAAAGGAGTTCAGCCAGGAACGAGCCGTCCTGGCCTGTAATCCCAGTGATTAAGGCTGTTTTCATTTTTAATGAATAAAATGTTATGGAATATTGCTAGTGATACGAAAGTTTGGATACAAGGATCTCTCCGATCTTGTAGAGATAGCGCAATCCTTCCAAAAACAGATTCGAATAGACTCCGTTCTGTTTATAAGCCACCATGTGTTCTTTGAGGATTCGCTTATGGCTGACCATACCCGACGAGGAAGCACCACCGGTTCGCATGGTAACAAAATCCTCCGGAATGTATTTCGTACGAATTCGATTGACAAAAATCAGGCGTAAAAGATTCTCAAAGTCCGCGGCAACACGCAATGATGTGTCGAACAACCCGTACTTTTCATAAATCGTTCGTCGACAATAAAACGAGGGATGAGCCGGCATAAATCCCAACCGCATCAGTCCCCGACTGAAGACCCGTGATGAATAGTATCTGACGCAATGAGTCAGATCATCATCATTAACATAATGAATATCACCGTAGATGGCATCTACATTTGAATCCGACAACGCTTTGGCAACATGTTCAAGTACGTCGTTCGACGTATAGAAATCATCCGAATTGAGCAAGCCGACGATGTCTCCGGTTGCCATCCGGATTCCTTTGTTCATGGCATCGTAGATTCCTTTGTCCGGTTCGGAGATCCATCGCATACGTCCCTCGAAACGAAGCTCATAGCGACGGATAATATCCAAGGTGTTATCCTTGGATCCCCCATCCACAATCACATAGTCAATATCGGTATAACTTTGTCGAAGCACGCTTTCCAATGTGTCCGTCAAAGTCTGACCGCTATTGTAAGTAGCAGTAATAATTGAGATAGTCATATGAAAAGTGAGATACTTTTATTTCGCAGGATGCAGAACAAAAAGCATCAATATAGGAGGGATTTATAATTTAATATGATAGACCGTATCGAGATAGGTTTTTATCTTTTCCTTATCGTTTCCACAGGCCCTTTTTATTTCAAATATTTTGGCATCAACCAGAGTCCGATACCACCATCCCTGCAAAAAATCCCATAAAAAGCCTTCCTTTCCATCAAGAAAGCCCATTTTCAGAATATAGCGGTAAATAAAATAGCCAAAAGCTCTCCAAAACAAAGGCATCCGAGCATATCGAGCTTTCTGCGCCCGCTTCTTTTCGACTTCTTCGCCATGATCCTTGGACAACGGTTCCACATCGGTCAGATGATATTCCGCATCCAACAGCAAAGCAGCTTCACGGGTAGCATAGCCATTATGTTTCTCGATGAACTGTCCAATAGGAATTCGGTTATCATCCACAAATTGGGTCGTCATCTCGATTGTTCGGCCTGACAAAATAGACAAATGTTCATCCATCAATCGCTTCTCGTATCGAGCTTTTCCCCGGCGGAAAATTCGGACTATTCGTATATTATTTACAATACCATGATGAAGTATTTTCCCGCAGAAAGCACGCGCGAGAGGGAGAGATAATGCAGAAACATCATCGGGCATCAACGGCAGCCGTTCTTGTAATTCCTCAATCAATTCCGATTTCAGATATTCATCCGCGTCAAGGCGCAAGACCCATTCCGTATCAATCTTCAAATTATCCAAAGCCCAATTGAACTGGTCGGCTTGATTACCCGGCCATTTATGGCAAATAACCTCTGCGCCAAGTTCCCGTGCAATATTAATTGTTTGATCTTTTGAGAAGCAGTCAACCACATATACCTTATTGGCAAACTGATTGACATTCTCCAAACAACGTCGAATATGAATTTCCTCATTGAGCGTAAGAATAATAACCGTAATATCTAACATAAGTACAAAATAGGCTTAGGAACTGATACATAAATCTATTCTGTTTCAACTTCCCCTCTGATCATTCTTTTCTTAAGAACCTTTGCCGGATTACCGCCCACGACTGTCCATGGTTCAACATCCTTAAATACAGCAGCCCGTGCTCCGACAACAGCTCCTTCACCAATTGTTACACCCATCCCCACAAATGCCTCACTTGCGATCCAAGCAAATGACCCAACAGAAATACAAGATGTAATCAAATGATTTTCTGCATCCTGAATATCGTGAGAGGCAGTGCAAAGATAGGCTCTTTGTGAAAGTACAACTCTATTTCCCAACAAGATCTTCCCGGGATTATAACAATTAACTCCTGCCCCTATCGCTGTATATCGACCAATTTCTAGGTTCCAAGGAGCCCAAATCTTTACAGACGCACTAATTTTCGAGTTCCGCCCAATTTTTGCGCCCCAAAGTCGTAACACACAATTACGCCATCGCCAAAAGATAGGACCAATGAAAGGTCTAAAAAAAATCCAATAAGTAAGATTCCAACATGCTCGCAATAATTTATTCCGAATTGATAAACAATCATGATAAGGTCCTATATTTATAATAGACGGCTTCATAATATCACTTTAGATTTCTATTACGTAGATAAATAAGGAGCAAGCGAGGAGAATATCTTTTAAATAAACTTATTAACCTTTTAATTCCATGCAATTGCATATATTTTTGCCGAACAAACTCAAAACCATAAGCCTTAAGATCTTGATAGAAGGAATCTCTTTGAGGGTTTTTCAAACTGGAATGAACTCCAGCTTGATTCCTGATAAGAGCATCATCAACATCCCTTTCAACCAAGAATATATCATGACATTGTAAAACAAAAGACAATCCATGATCATTATTTGCTATAATTAACGAAATTCCATTTTCAATTTCAGATTTATTCTCAAAATGTATTGTTTTTCCAATCCCCCAATAATCTCCGAGTGTTAAATCAGACACGTGAGGGAATTTAAGGAACTGACAATCATAACAACAATATTGTAAATCACAATTACCATAATAACCAACAACATAGGAATCCTCTTTCACATTGGCCACGGCTTTATGGCCATCACTAAACGTCAACACACGAATAGGATCATACCATCCCTTCCTTTTATCTCGGAAATTAACACTAATAATTTTTTTTGAATATATTTTTTCCAACCACTTAACCCATTGAAAGAAAACCATTGCAGATGGGACCCCATGACAAATAAAATCGCAAACAATTAAATTGTCATAAGATCTATTTAAAAATGATTTCAAGCCCGCAGCTTGACAAGGGGTTCCGACAAATAAAACTTTCCGTCCCTGTTCCAACTGTTTTTTTAGAGTCTTAAAAATATCCCCAATAAAACTTTGCACATATTTACTAAGTCGCAATCGAGATAATTCATGTTCGCTCTCGATCATAATGTGCCGCACTTGCATATTCTCATCATAAGCAGCTCCCACAACACAACCATCATCATCTAAAATTGTTTTAGCTAGAGCAGAGAAAGCTCCACCAGAGGAACTTACTCGTCGTACTTCCGGACTCTTATGCCATGCAGCAAAAGTTCGAGGTTCTTTCTGAGCCGTTTTATTTAACAGCGGATTACAAATTGGACAATGCTTCTCGCAAAGGAGGCAACCAATACATTGACTTGCATCAATATTAGGACGATAAAAACCTTCATCATTGGGTTTTAGCTCAATTGCATTGACTGGACAAATATTTGCACAAGCACTACATCCAGTACAAGTGTCATCATGGCATAAAATCGGAGTTTGTTTACTATCGTTTTTTTGATCCATATAAAAAATAGCTCTAATAATTCAAGTTCTAATTCTCTATTGCATTTCTTAAAAAATGTAAAGATTTAACCCTTTCCGTATGCAATATTCCATCAATCGTGGTATAGTCGATTGATTGGATGAGCTGCTCTGGGCAAGGATCACCTTCGATCAATAACCGATCTGTCAAACAAAACAACTCAAGTAGACTCCGCTGTCGGCTATTATTTTGTTTTCGTAATGGTAAAACCGTATAGAACGGACGATGAAAATTGATTGAAAAAGCAGTTCCGTGGAACGAGTTTGTAATAACAAAAGATGCTTTAGAAAATAGATAGAGGAACTCGGCAGGGCCGGCATCTATAACATTTACAATCGTCTTATCTTTATCCTCTCGACTCGCGTCCTTGCAGATCCTTATAATCTGCCAGTTTGTTTTAGACTTTATGTTGCGCGCTAATTGTTGGATATAATCACAGGGAGTCAATTCATACAGCAAAATATATGGAGCGTCCGTATCTACATTAACCGGCAATGCAATCTGCAACCATTCATTACTAGTTAAAAGGAGCGTAGGATCAAGAACCCACTCCGCAGACTTTTGAGCTATATCATTAACTAATTCCACCGCATTTTTTTCTCTTACACCAATTGCATCATAACGGCTCAAGAATTCCGCATAATATGGACGGGCATCCTTCGGGATCTGCGACACTCCGAAACTGGCAGCATAAGCAATTCGCTTATGATCTTGTGGTGCGAAATCAAGGAAATAAGGAGCTATGGATGAATAAACTCCAGGATTCCACACTTGATCGCTTCCTGTAAGATAAATATCGTAATCCATATGAGCATCATATAATTCATCGACACTCCTGTAGGTTACCGACATGGAGGTATTTTTACGATGGAATTCTGCAAATTTTCGTTCCCGAAGTTTCTGCTGTCTTCTATTGCCAAGACTTTTTAATTGAGCCCAAATTGGATAGATGAATTCCGCCAAGCGTTTCTTGAAGGGAAAGTGAAAGAGGGGTGTAGACCTTTTTGTCCTAATAAATTGAGGGTTCTTATAAAAAAGATAGTCTATAATTTCTGCGTCATAACCTAATTTTTTAAGATAGGCCTGCGTAGCATATGCTTGTAACTCTGCCCCATAATTATTAACCTTCAGAATCGTGATAATTCCTATCTTCTTCATTAGAAACTTACTCATATATAAAATTAGGTTTTATTCCCCTTAAAACAATCCATTCATATAGCAACCTCATTTTTTTTGCAACTTTTTGCGCCGTATAGGAGTTGGCAACCAATTGTTTACCTCTTACTCCCATAGCAGTCTGTTCAGGCTTCGACATATTCAATATTTCAGTCATAACCTGAGCGATTTTTTGTGGAGAACGATCGCACCACCATCCACACTTATGGATATTCAACTCCTCCCAAGGGGTCTCCAGACTTGCCATCACCGGAGTCCCAACCGACAACGCCTCCGGGACAATCATCCCGAAATTTTCAAAATCGCTCGGGACAAATAGCGCCGAAAGTCCTGCCAGCATTTCATATTTCTCCCGTCCTGTCACGAACCCGCAAAACCGCACATTGGATAGTCTTAACCGATCGACCTCCTGTTTTAAAAAATATTCATAATCCGAATCTCCCGAGCCAATAATCCGAATTTCGAAATCAGCCCGGTCCAATAGACTCGCGGCATAAAAAATATTCTCTACCTTCTTAACAGGATGCAACCGTCCTAAGAAGCCGAAACGGACTTTACTGTTTTCTCGAGCAATTGTATTTATATAGTCAGGCCATGACACAGGATTGGCAATCACGGCAACCGGGCCTTTATATCCGAACAGTCTAACATACTTCAGTTCAGGCATACTTGTCACATGAATACAAGAAGCTTGCAGAATATCTTTCTTAAACCAAAGTTGTAATAAAGGCCATTTTTTCCAATATGAACGCTTTAAGGCCAATGGATATAGCATACCGTGAGGTGTGATAACATACGGTTTATCTTTATCCCGGGCTATTTTACATGTAAGATGATTGCTATAAAGCCACAAACCATTTGTATGATATAAATCATAATCTGTCTGGGATAAAAACTTATTCACATTACGGGAATAACCGTAACTGCTGATACTATCATTCGGCAAGGCTCTGATCCAGGATTCCCCATTCCCCATCAGATCTGAAGATCGTAATGTCATTAAATCGACATCACATCCAATCCGACGCATTGCAGTTAGTAAATCATAGGTTGAAGTCGATGTTCCCCCCGATTTTGCACTTAATCCTTGAATGGTATGTAATATCCGCATAATTTTATTAAATAATACATCATAAACAATCGATTCATCTCAATTTGAATCTACGCTTTAGAACATGGCCCGTCATCAAAAACAGTATCTTTCCCCTGTTGCAAACAATCGATCAAGGTCAACAATCTATAGGTTGCAACTTGAGGGCTCCACACTTCCTGCATCTGAAATATTCCTTGCCGACTAATTTTTTTAATCTTGGAAGGATTATCAAGAAGGGCTTTGACTTTTGTGCATAAATCATCCAATGAAACCAGATCTGGGTTATCAAATCCACTGGAACATATGGGGGCATGAAATACAATTCCCGTCACTCCGTCTTTTACAAGATAGGGAACGCTACCGATCGCATCACTGGCGACTAAAACACATCCGTTTGCCATACTTTCATTTGCAACAGCCCCCCACCCCTCGTTTCGATCACTGGTGAAAAGGAAAACATCATGTTGCTTCATATCCTCAAGCAACTCGTTATTAGGCTTTGTCCCGATAAAATGCACGATATCATCTACGCCCAAATCCGATGCTAACAATTTCGCCCGTTCCTCATATTCTCCACAACCGTACATATCCAACATAAAATGATAACCCTCCTTTTTCAATCGTGCTGCCATCATAATCGGTAGCTCCGGATGTTTCAAAGTCAAATATCTGGCACACCACATCAGTGCAGGTTGTCGATTCTTAAAGAGCCAAGGAGAATCTTCTCGAATTAGAATACGATTAACTTTTGTAAAATAGCCCCACTTATAACACCTATTCTTAAATGTATGCAATGCATATTGATCATGGGCACAAAAAGCACCGCAACATAATTTATAAAGCGGTTTCCGGCTCCAATGTCCGATATGATAATTCCATAGATTTTTTAACAGGTTCGGGGACAATAGATTCTTCCAACCTCGTTTTAACCACCTCTCGCTCATTTCAAAACTGAGGAGTTCTCTCTTCATACGCTCTCGTTGAAACGGTAAGGATTGCGCTCCCGAGAATATGCAGACATCTGCAGAAATAGCCCATTCAAAGGCCTTTCTTCTAGCATCTTGACTTTTCCATGCCTGCAATAGATAAGGCCGGGTTGAATAATCTTCTGTTCCGCCTTTAGTATCACCGATATGCTCTAATTCAACAAATGCGAATTGATGATTTGTTTGTACCCATAACTCATCAGCGACCGCAGCTTGATGCTGGTTAAGTATAATTGAAAAAAGCGCAATTTTCATAAAAGGCTAAAAATATTTCTCCTTTACTTTTTTACATGCAGATTGCAACACATCGGCATTCTGTGGTATCAAGATATTTGAGAACTTCGTCGTACCAATCCAGATTGCAATTCGATATGATACTAGTACAATTAATGGCCAAATTAACAAGCCCATCCACCAATACATTAAATGTAATTTAATAGCTACAAAAGCACAAACATACCCAACGAACGGAGATATCAAATATATTAACAAAGAGTATTTCCCAAATTCTGAAATATAGCCTCTCCTTTTAATACCCAAAAGATTGATATATGCAACTAATGCTGCAATAAAGGTCACCGGCGCGACCTGTTGTAGTATAGTATAGAGTACATTAAAAGGCTTCCGACTCATAAAGTCCGCCACATAATGCCAATACAAGATTGAACAAACAATAAAACAAATAGTACCAACAAAAGCCGTCTGCACATACCGTTTATGCAGAACCATCTGCGAGAAAAACCATCGAGTTATAACTCCTAATGCAAGCATATTGATTGCATAGCCTCCGCCCAATGGGATATTTCGCATTATATGGCTCCAGGAATCATATGTAGAATAGGACACCCTAGAATATATGGCAAACCCAATAAAGATGAAAGATAAAACGAATAACAAACATTTAATCCATGCTCTGCTTCTATAATAGAGTTCTTTCAATAAAACAGTACACATCATGGACGGTAAAAACCAGAAGATCTGAACACCACACATTTGGCGTATTGTTATACCATCACAAAACACATAAAGCCGAAACAAACCTCGAATTGAAAAATGAGAAAACAAAGTAACAATATTATAGCCGACAACAAATAATGTCACCAATAACAAGTATGGCCAAAAAAATCTGATTATTGTATTTTTTAATCGCTCTTTAGTATAGGAGTGATTGTCTATTCCATACAAAAAAGGCAGGATAAAAAAAACTTGAATATGGAACATATACAAAAAACTCATCACTCCATATTCTTGCAGTGGTATTGTAAATACCATATCGTGTCCTAAAACGATCAGAATGGAAAGGATTCCCTTAACCCAGATCGAATGCTCTCTATTGATATAACTTGTATTGGAGTTCATATGCCAACTGTTTATCTCGCGAAATGCCATATACTACACCGAGCACAAGCCATACACAGAAAAACAAAACGTTACCTCCAGCATAAATATATCCTTCCGCGACCATATGCAAAATCCAGAAACATAAAACCGCGATTAGAAAACTACTTAATAAAGGGATGAAATGGCGTAACGCCCATAACCTCACCATACCTGCTACAAAAAGAATAACCAAACCCAGAAATCCACAGGCTCCGGTCATGGAAAGAGCACAAAGCCAAGAACTTCCAGTCTCCACTTTTCCATCATCACTAAAATTACTTCCCTCTTGGCTATTGGAATCTATTGCAGCAAAACCGATTCCAATAATTGGACTACCTTTAAACTCCCTAATCCGCTCACTCCAATGCTCTTTTCTTGAATCTATGGATAGTTCGCTTGAATTTCCTCGATTTTTCTCTAACAATTTATCCAAATATTGTTGCCACAGCGGGAAAGTCAATGCCAGAAACAATCCTATAGAGATTAGCATCCTCGTATATTTTAGAAGATTATGACGATAATATATCAGCAAGAATACCAATATCGCCACAATACAGCCAATAAATGCTGTTCGGGAAGCCGCTTGTAAGACACAAAACAACGAACAAGCTAAAAGAGACAAATAAATCAGTTTCCGCTTCCGCTCTCTACTGTCTGCTAATAATTGATAGATACAAAAAAGAGCAGACAATGCAGCCAATGGACCTAAAATCATTGAGTGATTCGTTACCCCTTGAAAATACCCCCGATCATACCCTAATCCGGCGATACGAAATAAAATAGATCCAATTATTACATATTGCAACAACATCAGTATCGTCGTAAAAATTTGTATACGAAATCGCGTAAAGGTTACAGATAACACAAACGGAGACAACAAGGTCGTCATCATAAAAAATGATCCGAATCGCATATAAGGGTGGAAAAAATCCGGGATATCATTAAAAACAATACTCATCAGACACACGAAATACAACCATACCATCCCCCCCGACATCTGCATTTTAGATGATTTGTGCAACAGCAACAGCAACACAACCATCATAATAAGATAATAGATGGCCCCAATACTGGGGACAAAAGCTATATTATTGGCAATTAGCACACATCCTATCAGAATGCCGCATTTTTCAACAAAACCTCTTCTTTGGGAAAAAGAGCCCATAAAACAACTACCTTAAACTTCTTTTGACTGTGGCCGGGACGCCTGCTAAAAACAAAGCATCACTTCCAAATGATTTTGTAATTACAGCTCCTGCCGCCACGACACATTTATCCCCAATTATGACACCTGGCAAAATCGTTGCATTAACGCATAACCAACAACCATTCCCAATCTTAATATCCCTACTTATTTCGACATTTGCAATACGATTACAATTTACTGTTATTTCATGAGTTCCTGTTCCGATATATACTCTTGGAGCAAAATCACAATTTGCACCAATTATGATTCTAGAAGATGAACTGATAAGACACTGATGGCCAATCCAAGTATTATCTCCAATTTCCAAATCGCCGGCTCCCAAGAATTTTGCAGAGGAACATATTCGAACATTTTTCCCGATTTTTGCACCGCAAAGTCGTAGCATCCATCGCTTAAATCCGAAACATCGTGTCTCGGGTAGAATTGGCATGATTACCCCCATTAAATATCGGAAAATACTTTTCATCCTACTACCTTTATATATAGTTTAGCAAGTTTATCAGCCACAGATTCAATATCGAAATATTTTTTACCAACCACATATGCACGTTCTGCATACTCCCGAGCCATGGTGGGATTCTGAATAAGCAGTGTTATTTTGTCTGCAAATTCTTCAATATTGCCTGGCGCGGCCGTTACTCCAATGGGACCTTCCGTCTCATTATATTGAGCCAGATCCTGCAGTCCGCCCTCTCCTTCTAAAAATGCGATTGGAGTTTTAAGAGCCATACATTCTAACAAACTTGTCGGCAGACCTTCAGAAATACTCGTCATTACAAAGCAATTTAGATCTTGCACTAATTGAGGTGCATCTTTACGATACCCCAACCAATGGAAACGATCTCCAACCTTATATTGTCGAACAATTTCATTACAAATCTTTTTAAGATTCTCATCCCCATCCCCAATAATCACAGCATGAACCTCCGGGATATTGGTAAGGACCTTACACATAACTCTCGTGAATGCTTCGGGATTTTTTACGTTGGCAATTCTACAAGAAGTTCCTATAATCGGAGTAGACAACGGTAAATTCAAAAGGTGTTGAAGCTGAAATTCTGGGGAAGGGAGCGACTTAAAGGGAAGTGCATTATAAATAACCTCTGAATACGTTGATGGCATAGATAACATTTGTTTTACGCCATTGGAAATGAAACATATCGCAGTATAGGAAATTGAAAAAAGGTGTTGTAAGATAGATTCAAACCGCATGCGTAATGAAATGTGTTCAACTTTATCACTGATCCCATGCATTGTTAATACATAGTTTATCCTTCGGAAAAAAAGCGACGAGATGATTCGTTCCATGATGGCCATCACGTGAATATGAACTATATCCGGCTGATATGTTTTTATTACACGATAAAAACTCTTTAATATATGCCAATCGTGGCCATTGGCTGCATTTAGAGAGTATGTTTTAATTCCGTGCTTTTCAAGAGCCTCATTTAACTCCCCCTTAGGATTTACAGTACAAACTACGACTTCTAAATTTTCTTTTGAGTTAAGTGCGGTCGATATTGTAAGAATATGCCTATTAATTCCATCCATCAAAGATGAATTGGTTGTAAGCATCAATATTTTAATCATTAGTCATCCCAATATTATGAATATCTAAAATAGAACTATTATAACTTTTATTTTCTCAAATAAATGCCAATCAAAAATCTGAATTTGAAAGATGTCAGGAAATCTTCCATATAAATTAAGATATGCTAAAACAAAGAATAAAACAGTTAGCCCCAATATATTTTGTCGAATCAGAACCAACAAAATGTATACATAATTATAAAAATAATAAATAGACATGGTAAGAACCACAAATGTCCACAATTTGAGAACTGAAGTTGTTGTAATATCAAATTCCAACTGAGATCATAATCTTTAACACCTAACATGATCTTAATTGGATCCATCCATATAAACAAATACAAAAGAATGAAACTAACAAAATGTTTGACAACTTCAAACATAGGCATCGCTATATCCGATTTCAAAAGATCAAAAAACCAGTCATATATAATTATTGAGTCCTAGAATTTAATATAATTGCCAAAGCTTTTAAATTTATGATTCTTTGGTTCATATCATTCTATCTCTGGATAAAAACATCTATTGAAACTTATTCTCTGATAAAATATAGTCTGTTAAATTATTTGCAATCTGCTCCCACGAATATTCCTTTTTTTGCTGTTGCAAAGCAAGCCTCATCGGGACCAACCGTTCTAAATGTTGAAGCAAATCGATCGTTGCTTTTGCCAATTCGCCTGGATCAGGTCGGATAAAAACAGCCGATTGGGTATTAAACTGCTCTTTGAACGCACCGACATCAGTGACAATTGATGGCCGTAGATAATTGATAGCAAGCGTCGCAACGCCAGATTGAGTCGCTTCACGATACGGGAAAATCATGATATCGGAAAGCGCAATATATTGTAGAATCTCCTCATTAGACAGCCACTTATCAATGATCTTAACTTTTTCCGGATCATATTCAATCGAGTTTTCGTATGACCATTTTCCTGCAATAATCAGCTTGTCATACAAATTATCAGGGACCTGTTTAATGGCTTCAAGCAAAAGATCAACCCCTTTGTATTCCGAGACTCTGCCAACAAACAATAAGATGGGGTTGGAGGGGTCTTTGACAACCAGTGGTAATGGGCCATAATTGATCAATCCATGAGGAGCAATATGGGAAGGTTTGTCAATCCCATAATTGTCAACAACCAGTTGGCGGACATAATTACTTAAAAAAATCAAGGAGGTAGCATGACTCATGATATAAGTAAGTTGCCGCTGATTCTTATCATTCGACTCTCCAAGATGAAGTTTACCGTCATGGACAATATAAAACGATTTTCGATTGGTTTTTGCCCAGACCTTCATAATATAATAATCCCAGCTGGTAAACCCGCATAGCAACAATGCATGATAGCGCCCCCACTTCGCACCCACATAGATCCGGACTAAAAAGAAAAATAAAGATATCCATCTCAACAAGGTGCTATACCCATAAAAACGGAGTGTTTTATAATTCTTCAGATGGATAGGCTCAAGGCATTTGTCCGGAATATAAATTACCTTATCTAATTTAAGACGGGATATCAATTCATTGGAATATTGGAAGCATCCGCCAGACAAATGCAAAGAAACGACCAGCAACTTTGATTTCATCATCTTAATCTTATAAAAATGGCACAATCAATTGCCAAACACAGCCGAATACTGTTCTAAAATGTAATTATTCAATGATTCAATATATTCTTTACACAGTCGGCGCCTTTCCTTCAACGCAAAGTCATTTTGCATATACTTTTTTACTGCTGAAACATATTCTTCAGCCGTCCGGGCAATTATCAGCGGAGATTTTTCCGAACGATATATTCCAATAGAGCTATGTGGATCAACAATCGTAACCTTCCCGTACGCTAATGCCTCAAAAGTCTTTATCTTAAGTCCGGAGCCCTCAAATACCGGATTTATACAGATGTCACCCTGAATGTAAAAATTAGCCGGATTATCATATCGGCCTTTTAATTCAACGTTACGGGGCAACTCGTCAGGATTGAGATACGAGCAGATATTCCCGCCAATAAGGAGATGAATATTCGCATCCTGCTCCAAAAGCGATGGATAAACACCTCTTATAAAACGTTGGATAGCCTCGATATTCAGATCGCCGCCCCCCGAAAAGAAAAGAATATTTTTAGATCCCGTAACAGGCTGTTCTACAAATTGGAAACTCGAATAGACTGATCGAACGTCACTCTTCGGCGCCAAGTATCGGAAATAATCTCGTTCGACATCCTGAATGGCAAAAATATAGGGGAAACGGCGTACGCCACGGGCCTCTTCTGCTACGGAATGATGATGCCAATTGCAGCCAGCAGCCATTCTTTCATCCCGATAAGCGAAAACATCATGTGTATATATGGCCTTGATCGGAATATTGCAGAATGCAAGCCTCGACTCCCAAATATAATTAACAATAAGCCCACTAAATCCATGCAAACGATGCAGCCGGTTGATATAAGAGTTTAATCCAAAAGGATAATAAAAATCGATATTGTCCGGATATGCCTGATACGTCAATCGTTTGTAAGCTCTTTGCATGAAATTTTGCCACCCCGGGACCGGATAATAAAAGCCGTGATCTCCCCAATAGGCAAGAGTTGACCTAATCGCATCAGCGGATAGCCCTTGTGTTCCGATTAAAAGATAATAGACATCAAAGCCCAATGCCCGGAGATTCTCAACATACTGCATGATACATTGAATATTTCCGCCAACACATGGATGTGTCGCCATATCTGCCGCAACGAGAATCTTTTTCATAATAAGTTTTTCTGAGACAATTGCACTACGGAGGGTAACATCTTTTTCACTTGGCTTGTTAATTCTCTCAAATGATCCAAATAACTATAAAATACAGGGATCATTGCATCAGAAATAAATACATCTGGATTTAACAAATAAGTATCGGGTAATCTAAAATGCTGGAACAAGCCTTCGAATTTACCCTGATAAGATGCAGCCATAACACTTTTCCCTTGTCCAAGAGCAGCTATTGCCAAATGCATTCGACTGCTTATCAGACCATCTATAAGGGAACAGATTGCTTTCAGCTGAGGGGCTCGATATACTTCCGCATCATAATACACACGATCTTGCAATTGCTTTTGATGCAGATAAGAATAGATTACCTCCAACATTAAATTATCTGTCAGACGGCTTCGATTATCATGCGGAATTAAAACAAAATCGACATTCAGTCTCTCTTGTAAGATTATTTCTATATTATGAGCAAGAATGACAGCATCCTTTTTTATGTCTTCTGCTCCACCATAATTACGGAGCATGGGATGAAAATTGAATCCTATGATCGTCCGTCTGCAACCGTTCCGGCGTTCTCTTATCCAATTTTCAAGTTTGTTAAAACCTTCAAAACAGCGATCCGACCGAAGCATAAATGCAGCGTCGGCAACAAGTCCGGCATGAACTGAAACTTTACGTCGAAATCGGTCACAGGAAATCGGATCTCTCAAATTGATAATCGTGCCATTAGCAATATGATTAAAAGCGAAGTACAGAGGGCGGTATGGTTTATCATTGAAACTAAAACCTAACAATCGACTTTCCATACTTGGTGTACGTGAAAACAGATCATGAAGATTTAATAAAGTCAAACTGAGTAATGGAGAATAGTGTCCATCCATACAGTCAGCACCCAATAAAACCACATGCGATGCTTTCTGAGCCAACACAGCACGATAAATACGTGCCAACGGATAGGGGCCGTTCCAAATCGGCAATGCCATTACATTTTCAATCGGCAAATGTCGAATATACTCACAACCAACCTCGTCACAGACAACAACATCAATAGGCAATCGAGAATTCTTCAACCGATATTGCTGTATTACAGCCATAAGCATAGCTTCGTCACCTCGACTTCCACCAACAGTCCAGGGATCACAAGGAACAATCACAAGTCGCTCCTGGCAATCAACATGTTGAGGAACTATAGAAATAATATGTCTCCATTGAATATACTGACGGGAAAAAGCAACCAACTGACTTATGCCAACCCGAAATCTACACATCAATGTTTTACGCATAAGCGTCTAATCAACATCCTAATAATTAAACAGATCAAGACAACTCCCATCCCTGCGAAGATGAACATTATGAAAAAGATCTTCTTGGGAGATAAGAGAACAACAAACTCATATAAAGACCGACCTAAAGGTTTCGAAACAGGATACCAGCCAGACTCCTCAACAGCCTTACACAATCGACCACCAAATACATAAGAACGATCATTAATGCCTCCGGGATCCGTATTACACGCATTTAATCCGAAAGCCGTATAACTCCAAGAGCCGCCTCTGAGTCCTCTGGTTCCGATTTGTCCATATTGCCAGGATTCAATCCATTCCCATACATTTCCACCTTGCTGAACCGTACCATAATATGATGCTGCACTTTCATATGAATCGACATCCGCAACAAACCAAGGAGCTCCAATAGCTAACTCATCATCAACCACATAATTCGCTTTATCTTGACTTGGGGCATCATTAGAACGAGTCGGATAATTATAATATTTCCGACCTCCTATCAATGTAGGGTCATAATATGCAGCCTTAAACCACTCATCTTCATTAGGAATCCAAAATCTAGCACCAACATTACGCACCCCAAAGTTCTTGTACGCAAGCTTTCTTCCCGAACGAACAAGTTCAAAATCACTCGTATCGTAAGCTCCTTGATTTGCAGCACCTTCAGTAGTTCCTATTTCGGAAACACCATTATTAGGGCAGCCATAATGCATCCAATTTGCGTAGCGTGCAAGATCATAAAATGAAATATACACAATCGGTTTATTTTCCCATCCTGGTTTAGGAATGTAGCGAACCCCTACAGAGTCTTTAACACGCTCTATCCCGCCACAGACTCCTGTCTCCATATTTTTATTAAAAAGATTATATGGATCGGCAACAGTTGCAACAGCATTCAAAAATGCACAATATTGAGCATTAGACAATTCTGTACGCGCTATATCATATTCATAAGGAACAGATCCTTTATATTGATTAATCGGATCTCCTGAATTATTAGGATTGGAAACTCGAACATATATCGTTCCCTGTCTATCCTGAATTCTATTTGGAAGGGGAATTTTTTTGGGGGAGGGTGATGATACTCCGGTACATATTGTTGCTACAGAATCACAATTATACATGGATTTACATACCCGAAATCCAAAAGTACTAATCGATTTATTAGGATCATCTCCTTCTACTACTCCACAATATGCATATTCTTTCGGTCGAATAAGGCTGCCACCCAAAGCAAGTTTCCAAACGCTATCTGCTGTTGAATTTTCAACCCATTCTGCGGCATTGCCTTGTTGATCAAATGTACCATTAGGCCCCTCAGAAAGTCCAACTTGCGCAATATGGGGGAAAGGGCGATTCCAGCCAGATTCAGGACTAAAACAATTGGCATTTGGTAGAATAGAATCATGCAACCAGATATTTCCATCGTAATATGCAGCTTTTTCCCATTCCGAACGATTGGGAAGCCAATAAAGTGCATTTTTATTGCGGCTACAAGGAACCGAACGCGTATCATATGCCCCTTGAACATCCGTTCCTTCTGTTCGAGCGCTCCATTGAGCAATCGGCACTTCATTTTCTATGTTATCCGCATTATAATGCAACCAATTGATAAAACGGATAGCACTCATCCATGTTACACCAACAATCGGCCTATTTTCGTACCCCGGCTTACATTGATATGAATAACACCCTTTTCTCCCATCACGAATTATCCCACCAAAAAAATGTTGCTGCATCAAAGGTGAAAAAAGTCGATTGCTATCTGCTTTTTGAGCAACACAATTTAAGAAATCACAATATTGGGCATTCGTGACCTCATATTTGCCGATATAGTACAAATAATCAAGAGCGCCATAGCCGTATTTATTGGCGATATTACCAGGATGCTCTATGGAGACAAACTCTATGGCATAAGAGGAATAAATTGCAAACAAAATAAGGCTCAAAGAAAATATCCTTTTCATTGGCAATAATTACAGAAAAGCTGAATAAAACACGATCATAAATGAAATTTTTGACGAAGAGCAGATAATATCAACTCTCTCTCTCTGGTATCCAATCCCAATAAATAAATCGCTCCTCCCGTAGATAAGCAACCTACTATTAAAACAGCGACAAATCGCATGATTCCTTCCGAGAAAAACATATGAACCATCAAAGGCGGTACAAAACTTCCAATCAGAACCAGCATAGATTTTGTAACAACCTGTCCCAAAAACTGTTGCACTGAAAGTTTAACCAAATTTTTAGCTATAATTAAGCGTGCCATCACTGCGAAAACCTCGACAATCAGGTATACGACAAAAACAGACTCTGCCGGAGCTCCCAATCGCAGAAGAATATAAGAAATCGGAACAATCGATAATAAAATAGTACCTACGGCAATCTGATACTTCTTGATATTTCCTGTTGCTACAACACCCGTCATAATAGAATTTGATATGACTTCAAGAGCGATCACAGCAAACATGATACGAACAAATGCAATCGTATGTTCAGGCACCTGCTTCAACCACAATGTCAATATAATATTCGTTTCAAGCACGATAGGAATTGCAAAGAAAAGAAGGAGATAAAATGAGAATCTCGAGCTGCGAAACATCAACAGATGCATTTGAGCGAACTCATTTTGGGCATAATTCTTAATTATCTGCGGATTAATAGCTGTCTGGAAATTAGTAACAAACGTACGTACAGATTGTTCTATTTGGAGAGAAATACTTCGAGCAGCATTAACTATAGGCCCAAAAAAGACATTTAATAACATATTAAGTCCCTGGCTATATCCCACGTATGCCAAATTCCCCCACATACTCCATCCCGAAAAGCTTAATAGAGACTTGAATAGATTTCTATCTCGAATGTGTTGAAATCTTAAATTTGTAAAACTTAACCTAACATACACATAATAAAAGACCAACATAGCAATTGAAATGACAAGCATCATAATTGCATACCAAATTAGTTTATTAGAAGGGACCAAAAACACAACTGCAGCAACAAGTAGCTTGAATAAAGTATCCACGATGGTTAAATAAGCATAGACATTCATTCGCTCATAAGCTATGATAACGGCATTGAAAGGAACCGTCAGAAGAGATATTGCACTATTTATAACCACCAGATGAAAAACAATATTCGCCATATGGCACTTAACATCGGGGACCACAAGGCTTTTGTTTACAAATATCTGCCCCAAGGTTTCACAAAGGATAAAAATAACCACAGCCAACCCAATGTGAATAATGATTGAAGCACTATATGTACGATTAATTGTATCGTTATCTTTAGTTCCTATTGCATGCGTAATATATCGGAAAATCGAAGAACTCAATGATTGATTGATAAATCCGAACATGGAAATTATACTACCCAACACCCCCCAAATTCCGTAGTCTTCCAACCCCAAAGCATTGAGAACTACTCGCGAGGTATACAATGCCACAAACATTGTTACACCTGTTCGTATGTAGAGATATATGGTATTTTTAGCTATTCGCTTATTATTTTCCAAAGACATTTTCCGGGATAAAGAAAAAAATACAAACTTGCCATTATATCTATATCCGATCCATCTTCTTCTGAAGCCAGAAGAAGATACCCGTACGATTGAGGTGCGTGCGGTAACCGATGCGATGGAGCAGGCGGACAAATTGCGTCTTGTGGCGGATATGCCACTCCATGAAGTTATAAAGACCAGATGTGATCAGGATACTCAACACCAGTACGATATACAGTTGGACGTCGATCGAACAGCCTGCCATGTAGCTGATCCACCAGCACAGCACCACGAAGAAGTTCAAGATCAGAATCGCAAGGGTCGTGGCGGCATGCGAGTATCCCAGGCGGATGAACATGTGGTGCAGGTGCGTCTTGTCCGGGTGGAACGGAGACTTGCGTTTCAGGATACGCGTCGTCATCACGCGAAGCGTATCGAAAACGGGAACGGGCAGAACCGCCAAGGTAAAGGGGATCAGTCCGATATTTGCCGCATCATAAACCTCACTCATCGAGCCATGGCGCAGAATACGGATCATGAAGACCGACATGACGAAACCCATGACTAACGTCCCTCCGTCGCCGATGAACATCTTCGAGTTCTTTAAGACGTTGTGGAAGAAGAACGGAATCAGCGATCCGGCGGCCACAACGGCCAACATCCCCATCGTCCGATCCTCCACGTACCAGAACATCATCCCAAAGAGCAAGCTCGTCAAAATGCAGTAGCCCGACGAAAGGCCGTCTACCCTATCGATCAGGTTGATGGCATTGATGATGCCTACGGCAGCAAAGAGCGTAAACGGGATAGCCACCCCTTGCGGGATCTGATCAAGGCACCACAACCCGTGGAGGACATTCCAAACATACCCTCCGATGAAAATCAGCAGCAAGGCTCCACAGACTCCGTCCGAAAAGCGTGAAGTCCGAGCATATCCTTTTGTCCCGACAACCTCCCTTTGGGTCACGGAACTCAGCATACTCCTGTCCTTCAGACAATAAACGGATTCAAAACAGGGAATGAAACAAAGATGCATGCAGTCAAACATCCGAAGACGGTTTATTCACAAACTCTATTGCCATGTTGGACACCAACATATACCAATAAAGAATGCCTAAATACGATCGACGGCTTTCTGCAGCCAGAAAAAAATACCCGTACGGTTCAGATGCGTGCGATAGCCGATCCGGTGAAGCAGGCGCAGGAAACGGGTTTTGCGACGGATCTGCCGCTCCATGAAGTTATAGAGACCGAATGTGATCAGCAGGCCGAGGGCCAGAATAATGTAAAGCTGCGTATCGATCGAACAACCGGCCTTGTAGCTGATCCATCCGCACAGGACCACGAAGGCATTGAGCATCAGGATTGCAAGCGTCGTGGCGGCATGGGAGCATCCCAGGCGGATGAACATGTGGTGCAGGTGCGTCTTGTCGGGATGGAACGGGGACTTGCCCTTCAGGATGCGGGCCGTCATCACACGCAGCGTATCGAAGACCGGAACCGACAGCACCGCCAGCGTAAAGGCCACAAGCCCCAGATTCTCCTGGGCATGCATCATGTATTGGGCGTCGTGCTGCAGCAGCCGCATGACGAATACCGACATGATGATGCCCATCACGAGCGTACCGCCGTCCCCGATGAACATCTTCGACGTCTTGCCGAAGACATTGTGAAAGAAAAACGGAATGAGCGATCCTGCGGATACGGCTGCCAGAATGGCCATGACCGGATCGTCGGCCAGCCAGAACATCACCCCGAACTGGATGCCCGCCATGATGCAGTAACCCGACGAAAGTCCGTCCACGCCGTCGATCAGGTTGATGGCATTGATGATGCCCACGGCGGCAAAGACCGTCAGCGGGATGGCGACTTCACGGGGAATTTGACCGAGTCCCCACAGTCCGTGGAAATCATCCAGTGTGTAGCCTCCGACGAAGACCAGCAGCAGGACGGTGCCGATCTCGACCAGAAAGCGCAGGGCCGGGGAGAGGTCGAGGATGTCATCGAGCGTCCCGGTATAGAGCATGATCATCATGGCGACCACCACGATGAACAGATCCGAACAGTCGCAGGCAATACCGGCGCACCCCAGTCCGATCACCGTTCCGAAAAACACGGCGATACCGCCAAGAACGGGGACCGGCTTGCGTTGGAGTTTCCGGGCATCGGGATTATCCACGATGTTTTTGTCGAGGGCAATGGCGACCAATCGCGGATGGATCCAGCAAACGCCCAAAACCGCAATCAGAGAGGTGATGAAATACAACATACTTGGGGATATTTGTTTGATGGGAACAATTGAAAGAAACGATTGCAAGCGGGAAACGGACAACCGGTACGGCAACTGCCGGCTCAACGGCTCGCCGACACGGATTCGCAAAGTTGCGGTTCCGAGGTGGCAGACCGTCCGACATACAGGCCATGTCCCAACCAACAATCATAATCGTCAAGACGCCGGATGAGTTGCAACTTGCACTTTTTCGGATTCCGCTCCTCACGCCACGGATCGACGGCGCCATGCGCATGATCCCGGCAGATGCAACTGTTCGTGCAACCATAGAGCGTAACCAACAACAACGCACGCGACTGTTCGGCGCGGATCAACGGCAGGATGCTGCGGATCGTACCTACCAGACGGTCGAACTCCTCCTTCTCCCCCAGAATCGCATAGGCCGGAAGCAGCATCGAGTAAAGTTTGCAACGCATGACGTCGCTCTCCAACTGCAGACTGCCGTATTGCCGCAGCGTCTCCCGGGCCAACTCCCGATCCGTATCCGTCACCCCTTCGGGCGAATGGTAACGCTTCAGCGCTTCATGAAGTCCCGCCGGAAGCCGGTCGCCGTTCAGACGCGTGTAGACATGGCGGTTGTCCGAGTTCAACGCAACCACCTCGTACTGGCCGGGCTCCACACTAAGCAGCGGTACATACATGCAGTTCTCCACACAGACCATGATGTCTTTCCGTCCACCTCCGGGCTGGATGATGACGCTTGCCTCCACCCCCTTGAACTGCCCCTCGGTGATGCGCACCCGATCCCCTTTCATCAGCCGGTTCGGTTCGGGTGTATAGACCGGCAGTTCATCGCAATAGGATTCGGCAACCCATTTCAGATTGGCCATCTCCTCGTCCGACAAGTAGGGATAATACCCGCCACGTCCGTCACGAACCCGGGGCAGGAAACTGTATTGGGGAAGGAATCGTTTCAAACGATAGATCTCTGCCTCCGAGGCGTGTACGAAGACGTAATTGTACAGCAACGGATGCTGCGTGCGGACCAGTTCGCCCTTTTTCTCGCAGACGGCGACGTACGACGGAGCAAAATATTCGAACGGCTGCTCGCCGACACGGATACGCCGAGCCAGCTCGGTCTGGAGTCCTTTGGCCGGGTTGCCCCTGTAATATCCTTTTGAAGAGACCGGCAGCACCAGCACATACCACCTTACCGCATGGTTGTTTTTTCTCGTGCGGATCTGCTCGGAGACCGAGTCAGACCAAGTCCAGTTAGTGCCCTGCGTATTCATTCCAATATCGTTTATCCAGGAATCCGCATCGCATCCGGGCAATCCGAGGCCTTGTCAGCGCAACATCAGAACACGCTGACATTCAGCAAATTAAGAATTACACATAAGGTATTCGTGAAAATTGCGAATACCTTGCTTCGCTTCGGGCTTGTCTGCAAACCTACAGTTGCGAATGTTTATTATTTCTGTTTAAGAAACCACACTATTTAGTCGCAAAAATAGATAAATTCGTCGAATAAACAAAAAGAGAGGTTTTTTTCTTGCATCAAACCATCGCACAACGCCTATTTTTCTGACACACAAACAAAAAACAACCGTTTCGAAACCTTATTTTCACGGTTGTTTCACCCCGACACAACAACCGCCGGAGTTTCAAGAAAGGGAAAGGAAAGGCATAAGTAACAATTTGGCAGCATTTATGACCAAAGCGACACGGTCTCCGGCTAAAAATCAAGAAATTCCCGTTTCATGCGGTTTCTTAAACAGAGATCGCACCAGGGAAATGGGATGAATCCCGCTTTGCAAGCCATGCAACGGCAGACAGCGCCCCGTAAATAACACT
>ULXP01040322.1_pt1 | contig 32329 bp, 25 predicted proteins | sample 1961351 | NCBI WGS metagenome assembly ULXP01 (sample SAMEA4835840, study PRJEB28245) | human gut metagenome | biome: gut microbiome; material: fecal sample | place: Denmark | collected 2008 | reverse complement strand
AGTCTTAAAGTTTAAAGCGGTACCCGACGCCCCAGATGGTCTCTATATACTGAGGTTTATTAGTATTCATCTCGATTTTCTCCCGGATCTTTTTGATGTGCACGGTCACAGTTGCGATATCTCCGATCGACTCCATATCCCAGATCTCCCGGAATAGTTCCTCTTTCGTGAACACATGATTTGGATGCTCTGCTAAGAATGTCAAAAGATCAAATTCCTTGGTCGTAAACTGTTTTTCTTCCCCGTTGACCCAGACACGTCTTGCGGTCTTGTCGATACGGATGCCACGAATCTCGATCACATCATTCTCCACGGTGTTGCTTCCGATCAGGCGTTCATAGCGGGCAAGGTGCGCCTTCACTCTCGCAACAAGTTCACTCGGAGAAAAAGGCTTTGTGATATAATCGTCCGCGCCAAGTCCCAATCCCCTGATCTTATCAATATCATCTTTCTTTGCAGATACCATAAGAATCGGTGTATTTTTTTCCTCTCTGATCTGTTTGCAGATCTCAAATCCATCAATGCCCGGCAGCATCAGATCCAAAATATACATATCAAAATCTTCGGAGAGCGCACGTTTCAATCCGACCACACCGTCATTCTCGATCTCCACCTCAAAACCACTGAGTTCTAAATAATCTTTCTCTAAATCTGCGATTGCTACCTCATCTTCAATAATCAAAACCTTACTCATTTGGTACCTCCTGATATTTACGAATTACAAAATACATGACCGTTCCGATGGATTCTTTGCTGGTCGCCCATATTTTTCCACCATGGTCTTCTATAATCTTCTTTACAATGGACAAACCGATGCCGCTGCCGCCGGTTGCCGAATTGCGCGACGCATCCGCGCGATAAAAACGATCAAAAATATATGGCAGATCTCTCGCCGAAATACCTCTTCCGTTATCTTCGATCTCCACCTGGATAAAGTCACCAACATCCTTGATTCGAATATTGATAAATCCCTGCTGCTTATCTAAATACTTAATGGAATTGCCGATAATATTGTGGATCACACGGCGAAGCTGCTCCGGATCTGCGATGATCAAAACATTCTCATCCACATAATTAAAGTAGGCAAGCCTGATATTCTTTGTCTCAAGATCAAGTCCAATTTCCTCTACGCAGTCATTAAAATATTCCGATACATTGATCTTTGCAAAATTATAAGGAATACGATTTGTATCAATTTTAGCATATAATGTCAACTCATTTAAAAGAGTATCCATCTCATTTGCCTTGTTATAGATTGTACGGATATATTTATCACGTTTCTCCGGCGTATCCGCCACACCATCCATCAGTCCTTCCGCATATCCCTTCACGGCTGTGATCGGTGTCTTTAAATCGTGTGCAATATTGCTGATAAGTGTCTTGTTTTCTTTTTCGCCCTCAATCTTCTCCTCCGCATTATCCTTTAAGCGCAGGCGCATCTCCTCAAATGATCTGCAGAGCTCACCAATCTCATCCTTGCTGTCCGACTCTACCGAAAAATCAAGATTGCCGTCTTTGATGTTTTGTGCTGCCGTCTGCAGTTTTTTTATCGGGTTGATCATGCTCGTATACATCCAGATCGTCAACATCGTTGCTGTCAGTACAAGAATCAGAATAATGGAGACTAACACATCAATGAGCAGTTTCTTTACCTCCGGAACCGTCTCCTCTAAAACCGTAACAATAAAAGCGCTTCCGTCACTTCCATCCCCGAACTTAAAATCGATCTGCTTGATCAGCACCTGCTCATCACCGTCAATGTAAGTTCCGGCATCTTCATCTTTCACAGTATCCCCATACGACGGCAACTGTGTCAAAAGCGAAACACTCGCATCCTCACCAATATAAATTAACTCTTTGCCCTTTCTCACGATCAGATAAGAACTCTTTTGCTCTAATGTCTGGTTAAGTTCATCTAAATATCCCTGATCTTCTAACCGCGCCGGGTCATTCTTTGCCGTATCTTTCAGTTCTTTAAAACATTCTTTGGTAAAACGGCTCAAAAGCTGCATGGAATTGGAAAAATAACTGTAATTGTTTTCCTTGATCCCATAAGTCTGCTCAATCGTTTTTACCTGTATGCGCTGAAAACTGAAAAGTGCCGCCATCATCAGCACGATTGGAACAAAGATGATAATACAAAAAGAAATAATAATTTTTGATTTCAGTTTCATATTTCATGTTCACCTTTCCGGTTAAATTGTTCCCACACTCAAAATTTTATTGCAAAAAAAGGTCATAATGGTACTTTATGACCTTCATAAATATACCTTTATGACCTATTATAACATGAAAAATTACAAATCCCATTTATTTTATATAAAATTGTCTAAACTTTTTGTGAAGCCGGATAAATCTATTATCATGCATTGAAATATGCTTCCGGATCAATTTCATCCACATACCGCATCACAAGTTCTCCATCCTGTATTTCCAGTGGGAAGATCACATACGAAGATTCATAAGGATTGAAATGGCCATGGTAGACAAAATCACCGTCCGGTGTGTCGCAGGTAGCAACTGCTGCCGCTGCGTCACCGCGTCAGGCTGATCTGCAACTGTTACGATATAAGATAAACTGTTATATAAAAAATGAATTTGCAGCTGTAACTGTCGCAGTTCCGCCTGGTTGCGGAGTTTGTGTTCTTTTCCACCTGTTTTAATTTTTCTGTGAGTATCTTTAACTGACGCAGGATACTGCAGTAATATAAGACCATATAAAGCATACCTGTCAGCAAAAAAAACAATGCCGCTGTCATGATACGATTGATATTACTGACCGGTTTCATCATTTCGTGAAAAGCATAATAAGAAACCATCTGTAAACTGTTATCCATAATTCCGGATTCAATGAGCAGATATTTTCTCTGGGATGTTCCTCTTGAAAATACATGATCAGGGTCCTGATGTTCTGAAATTTTTTTCTAACAGTTCCTTTTCTACATCCGTTGTTGAAAACAGGCTTTTATCATCGGATGTTAAAAGCATCGTGCCGCCATATTCCATCCCGGATGCAAGACTTTTTATCTTATAAAGATAATCCCGCTCCACTTTGATAAACAGATATGGCTTGGCACTGTTTGTTTTGTCTGTCTTTGACTTGACATCCGTGGCATCCGTCACATACTGCCAAACATCATAATCGCCCTTGATCGTATTCTGCAGGTGTCTTAAACTTTCACTGTTTAAGATACCGTCCGCTTCAATCTCGATTTCCTTTGCTTTCTGTTCTAAGAGCGTTCTCGCGTACTTCATCTGCCGGAAATTATCAAGTCCCACAAATTCCGATCCGGTAATTCCAAGCCACGGCTTATAATTCTGGAATGCCATGACGAGTCCGCCCATTGGAATATAGCAGAAAATAACCGCTAAGATAAATGCCGGAAGTACCAGCACATATAACGGCCAGCTATGCCTGATTTTCTGTTTTAATGTCCTTCTCCTGATTTGTTTCATTTGTCCACCACCCATTTCTTATTTTCTAAAAAAATTATAAAATACTTAAAAATTAAATAAAACGCCACATTTTTAAGGCAATGTACCAATTTTTAAGTTCATAGTTTTTAAATCTTTTTTACTCTGGGCCTTTCTTCCTATTTTTTATCTGATAATAAAAAAAGGACAGCCCCCGGATTGATTCTGGGGTTCTGTCCTTTTTTATCTTTTCTATATCATTATCTTCTGCAGCTATTTCCTACAGATATTTCTTTAATGTTTCAGCTTTATCAACTGCCTCCCACGGAAGGTCTAAGTCTGTACGTCCGAAATGTCCGTAAGCTGCTGTTCCGCGGTAAATCGGTCTTCTTAAGTCAAGCATCTTAATGATTCCTGCCGGACGAAGGTCGAAGTTCTCACGAATGATCTCAACTAACTTCTCATCAGCTAATCTGCCTGTACCGAAAGTATCAACCATAACGGATGTCGGCTGTGCAACACCGATCGCATAGGATAACTGGATCTCACATTTCTCAGCAAGACCTGCTGCAACGATGTTCTTTGCAACGTAACGTGCTGCATATGCTGCAGAACGGTCAACCTTTGTACAGTCTTTTCCGGAGAAAGCTCCGCCGCCGTGACGTGCATATCCGCCGTAAGTGTCTACGATGATCTTACGTCCTGTTAAACCTGCATCTCCGTGTGGTCCACCGATTACGAAACGTCCGGTCGGATTGATGAAGAACTTGGTATCTGCATCGATCATCTCCTTTGGAAGAATCGGATCGAAAACATATTTTTTGATGTCTGCATGGATCTGTTCCTGTGTCACATCATCGTCATGCTGGGTTGATAATACAACTGCCTCAAGACGTACCGGTTTTCCTGCCTCATCATACTCTACGGAAACCTGTGTTTTTCCGTCTGGTCTTAAGTAGGTCAGTGTGCCGTCTTTTCTTACTTTTGTTAACTGTAATGCCAGCTTATGTGCTAAAGAGATCGGATATGGCATTAACTCCGGTGTCTCGTTGGTTGCGTAACCAAACATCATACCCTGATCACCTGCTCCGGTATCAAGATCATCTGTTAATGCTCCCTCTTTTGCCTCTAATGCCTTATCAACACCCATTGCAATATCCGGAGACTGCTGGTCGAGTGCTACCATAACTGCACAGGTATTTCCGTCAAATCCAGTCTTTGCATCATTGTAACCAATCTCGTTAACTGTTTTACGAACAATTGCCGGAATATCCAGCTGTGCTTTTGTGGTGATCTCACCGGTTACTAAAACGAAACCTGTACAGCTTGCTGTTTCACATGCAACACGGCTCATTGGATCTTCTGCCATACATGCATCTAAGATTGCGTCAGAGATTGCATCGCAGACTTTGTCAGGGTGTCCTTCTGTTACAGATTCTGATGTAAATAATCTTTTTTCCATTTTTCTGCTCCTTTTCTGATAGTGTTTTTCTGCATTTTTCGCAAAAAAAATCCACTTGCGAAAAACAAGTGGAAGTGATAGCTGTAAATCAATCATCAAATCCTCTTATTGTTCGAACATATATGTACTGCTGCGTACGATTCGCTCAGGTTGGCACCTTCCGTAGAGGGGTTGCCGTGACTTCACAGATCCTTTGTATCTCCATCACTCTGAATAAGAAAATTCTATAAGTTATTAAGTTATAAAACTCACAATGATTAACATACACCCGTTTTTCCAAAATGTCAAGGTGTATTTTCTTCACCTTTTACACACCTTTTGCACAAACCTGATTGACTTTCAAATGTGAAAATTCTATACTATATTTAATTACAAACGTGACATACAAAGGAAATGGGGTTTTTTTATGAAGAAGGTAACAGTCAATAAACTTGAACCAGGCATGGTTACTGCCGAACAAATTCTGACAAAAAACGGACAGATGATCGTTGATAAAGGTGTCACACTTACAAGACCGCTTATCATGCGTCTTTCCTTTTATTGTGTATTAGAGGTGGGCATTGAAGATCCAGATGAACACAAAGAACCTGAAACACCGCATTTTATCCCGGCTTATTCTCAAAAGGTAAAAGCCTCGAAAGAGTTTCAGACGTTCCAGTTTGATCATTCATTCGTATTGAACTCTTTGAAGTCTTCCATGGAGGGTTATGTTTTTCACAATCATCCTCTTGATACGGATGATCTTCTTGACCAGACAGTCAAACTGTTCAATTCCTGCCAGACATCACTTGAACTTTTTGATATGCTGCATAATATGCGTGCCTATGACGACAGCACTTATGCACATTCCTTAAATGTATCTTTGATCTGCCGCCGTATCGGTAAATGGCTGAAAGTAGACGCCAACACTTTAGATACTTTAACGCTCTGTGGTCTTTTACATGATATCGGCAAATTAAAAATTTCGGATGATATCTTAAATAAACCAGACAAATACACCGACGAAGAGTTTGATCTTGTCAAAAAACATACCAAATTTGGTTATGATCTGTTAAAGCCGCTTTCAATTGATCCGCATATCAAAAAAGCTGCGCTGCTCCATCATGAGCGCTGTGACGGATCCGGCTATCCACTGAAAGCAACCCAGAAAGACTTAGATGATTATACCATGGTTGTTGCGATCGCCGACGTTTACGATGCCATGACTGCCGCAAGATCTTATCGTGCTCCTCTGTGTCCATTCCAGGTCATCGAATGTTTTGAGCAAGAAGGTCTTCAGAAATACAAACCAAAATTTATCCTGACCTTTTTACAGCATATCGCATCCACTTATCAGAACAACCGTGTTCTTTTAAGCAACGGACAGAGTGCCAATATCGTAATGTTAAACCAGCAGCATCTTGCAAGACCGATCGTTCAGTTAAACGACAATTCCTGTATTGATCTCTCTACCCGTCTTGATCTGCATATCCAGAGTATTCTGTAAGCAGACGGATTGCTGCAGTCAGGATCCACTGTTTTCGGATATACCTGCAGTTTCAAAAAAGAAGCGCTCCAAGCGGTCTCTTTCGGAAACGATCACAGCTTCTGATCGTTTTCTAACAGAGTTGCCTCTTCGAGCGCTTCTTCTGCTTCTTCTTCAATTTCTTCCGGTGTCCCATTCTCAACCGGTATCTTTCCAATATACATAAACACACGCGCCACAATCAGCGGTACAAATCCAACAAAAGCTCCATATACCCCGTATGTATAGACAGATACACAGCCGATACATGCACCTGCAAAAAAGGAGAGTACTGTCATAGTATACATTATACCTTTTCTGCGAAATTCCGAATCTTTCGTCAATATATACTGTGTCCATGCGAGCAATGACTGTTTGAAATTGTTCGTGGTAAAAATACTTGCACTGTTATACCCTGACGCACCGGAATAGCTTCCCCACTGAAATGCCGAGCAGAAAAATATCGGATAAAGACTTACAACAGCAGACATTCCCTCCGGCATCAGCGCTGTAACGGTAAGTCCGGCTGCATCTACCCAGAGCACAAATTTCCGCATATCCAGCTTTGTAAAATTCGTCAGAAGATACGAGATCACGATCGCACTGCCAAAAATAAGAAATGCAAGAAATCGTATTCCCACTTCCGCAAAATTTCTTCCGGTAAGCGCTGCTGCCATCTCCATGACATTTCCGGTCTGCGCAGAGCCGAAATTCCCCGCATGCAGCAATATCGCATAAGTTCCAAGAAATCCTCCAACCAGTGTAAGATTCCAGTGAAGGATCACATCCAGTTCTTTTTGAAATATTTTTCTCATCGTTATCCTCATCCTCTGAAAAACTCTATGATTATGAATGACTGTGCGCAAAAACTGCCATGGTAAAAGACGTCTCCCATACCCGGAAACACCCTCTCCATGGCAGTTTCTGCATAGTAGCTCCTACATGGCAGTTTTACCTGCCATATCTTCAACTACTATGATACTTTCAGTGTAAACTTCTGTATCTCTTTCTCTGTGCTTACTTTCTCGATCACAGCCCCCAGTGATGCAAGTTTCTTTTCAAATTCTTCATATCCACGTTCAATATAGTAAATATCATCTACCACCGTAATGCCTTCTGCTGCAAGACCTGCGATCACAAGCGCTGCTCCTGCACGCAGATCCGGTGCATTGACACGGGCTCCGGTATAATTCTCAACGCCACCAATGATCGCTATATTGCTCTCTACTTTAAAGTTGGCACCCATGCGCGCCAACTCACCGACATATTTAAAGCGGTTTTCAAAAATGCTCTCGGTAACAGTACTCGTGCCTTCCGAAATACCTAACACAACTGCAATCTGCGGCTGCATATCCGTCGGAAATCCCGGATATGGAAGTGTTGTAACCTGTGTATGATGCAATGGTTTTGAGGATACTACACGCACTGCATCATCAAACTCTTCCACTTCACATCCAATCTCAAGCAGCTTTGCGCTGATTGCCTCCAGATGTTTCGGAATCACATTTTTTACGGTAATATCACCCTTTGTCGCTGCTGCTGCAAGCATGAACGTTCCGGCTTCAATCTGATCCGGAATGATAGAATACTCTGTTTTGTGCAGCTTCTCAACACCAACGATCCGGATCACATCCGTGCCGGCACCTCTGATGTTTGCACCCATACTGTTTAAAAAGTTGGCTGCATCTACAACATGAGGCTCTTTTGCCGCATTTTCCAAAGTAGTCTTACCCTCAGCCATAGCGGCTGCCATCATAATGTTGATCGTTGCACCGACAGACACCTTATCCAGATAGATATGCGTACCTTTTAACTGCTTTGCATCTGCTACCACAAGACCATGGCGGATATCTACCGTTGCGCCCAGTGCACGGAATCCTTTCAGGTGAAGATCAAACGGACGGCTTCCGATATCACATCCACCCGGAAGAGCTACCTCTGCATGTTTATATTTTCCAAGGAGCGCTCCTAGCAGGTAATAGGACGCTCTGATCTTACGGATATATTCATTGTCCACAACCAGATTGTGAATAAATGATCCGTTCATCTTTACTGTATGTGCATCCAGTCTGTCTACCTTTGCTCCAATATCACTGATTGCATTTAACAGCACATTAATATCTCTGACATTGGGTAAATTTTCTATTGTAACGGTCTCATCCGTCATAACTGCCGCAGAAATAATGGCAAGCGCAGCATTTTTTGCTCCGCCGATTTCCACTTCTCCGACTAACGGATTGCCTCCTTTAATGACATATTGTTCCATATCACACCTCTATGAACCTTTTCATACAAACACATAATTATAGTGGCTATTATGTGCTTTTGTCAAGAATTATATCACAGTTTCAATTTTGTTGTAAATATGCAGATATTCCCAAAAAACCCCTTTATCTTTACACACTTCCGTTCATTTTTTATCAGTTGCTGATGTATTTCAGTGGATTGACTGCTGCCCCTCCGATATAGATTTCAAAATGCACATGCGGTCCTGTAGAGCGTCCGGTGCTTCCACTCAGCGCGATCGGTTCGCCCTGCTCTACTTTCTGTCCGACTTTCACCAATAATTTGCTGTTATGTGCATACCGTGTCAGTCTTCCATCCGCATGACTGATCACAACATTATTGCCATATCCACCATTGTAAGAAGCCTGGATCACGGTACCGGCACAGGATGCATACACGGTTGTTCCAACCGGGCATGCCCAGTCCACACCTTTATGCATTCTTCCCCAGCGTCTTCCAAATCCCGAGGTAAACCTGCCACCGGAAATCGGCTTGATGTATGTCGGCGGCACGATCGTTCCCCGCTCCACAACAGCTGCCTTCGCTGCCGTCATAATCTTCTGATGTGCTAACTCCCTGCTTACCTCAGAGCCGTTTTCATATACAACAATATCGTTTCTCTCACGATGACCTGCAACACCCTCTTCTAGCACTTTCTCCTGATTGGTATACCAGGAATCATTTTCCATAATAACAGGTTCTTCCTCGTAATCTTCCTCATAAACTTCTCCCACAGTCAGCTTGATCTTTAAATCCGGTTCCGGAACCGAAATGATAAGCTCCTGTCCTTCGCGCAGTGAATCTGCATTTTCCATCCCGTTTAATGCCATAATATCTGCGACTTTTGTATCATGGTCAAGTGCGATCACAGAGAGACAGTCACCACTCTCTACTACATATATTTTATTCGATTCTTTTTCTTTTGTTACTTCCACAGCCGCATCATCTGCCGTGGTAAACGCATCCGGCTGCACATAATTTTCATAAACTTCAATATTCTCCACAAATGCCATATCAAGGACGCCTGTTTCATAAAAATCTGCTGCATCCGACGTCACAGCATCTAAAAGATGCACTGCAGACACCAGGGAAACTCCCGCAAGCGATGATTCCTGCATATCCTGCGTCTCTGTTTGTTCCGTTTCCACTGCGTCATCCTCATTATCTGTCTTTTTCAGATCAGCCGTTAATATGCCACCGATCTGTCCTTCTAACGACTGATATGTAACAGTATAGGCATCCTCTTCGTCCGATTTTTTCCTGACCTGATTTAAAAAATCGGACACTTCGTCTAATGTCTTAAAATTTCCACGATATGAACCGATTGCAACCGTATAGGCACGCTCTCTGCTCTCAATCTTCTTTTCTGCCAGTATCTTTTTTAATTGTTCTTCCAGCGCTTCTTTCTTTTCTAAATGCACAAACGGTTTTTTTTCTGTTTTTACTGACCACTCATAATCCATGCATAAACGGTTTGCAGACTCTTCTGCCAGTTTTCTTCTCGCCCCAAGGATAGTATCTTTCACATCAACATTTTCTGCCACATATCCGACAAACACTCCATCTACATATACGCCCTGATAGTTCTGTCCTAATGACGTCTGCTGCAAAAGCGCACTTCCGACCAATATTATAAGAAATCCGCCGGCGGCAATTATGCCGGGCAGTGTTTTTTTATCTTTTAATCTTTTGTTCATCTTCTGACTCTTTCATTCCATGGATGTAATTTTATAAAGATTCTTTTTGAAGTTGTGTCACAATTTTTTCGATCGTCTGCTCCACATTCAGACCATTCTCTGCAATCGTGATGTCCGCGTATTTTTCATACAGCACAACTCTCTCATCATACAGATCTTTTAAAGTCTGTCCATCTTTTAAAACAACACCCCTGCCTTTAATATCCGACAGTCTGCGGCTAATATTCTCATAATCTAATTTTAAATAAATCACGGTCCCGATCTGACTTAAGTGTTCCATTGCCTCCTTTCCATATACGACACTACCCCCAGTTGCAATGACGGAATGATGCGCTTCTATTTCACTGTTGATGCGGTTTTCAACTGCAATAAATCCGTCAGGTCCCTCTTCTGCGATGATCTCCCGCAATAATTTTCCTTCTTTTTCCTGAATGACCAGATCTGCATCTACAAACTGGAACCCCAGTACCTTCGCCAATATAACTCCTACGGTGCTTTTTCCAACCCCAGGCATACCAATCAATACAATATTATCTTTTTTCATTCGCTTTCTCCCGCTGTAAGTGATCCATTTCCATAAAAAACGCCGAAAGGCTGTGCTTTCGACGTTATCTTTTTACTCTGTTGCCTGCTCCGTCGTGCTTTCTGTCTCTGTGTCTTTTATAGTTGTAAACAGGTTATCAAAATTCACGTCATCCCAGACTTTTTCTTTCACTGCCCACTCGATGCCCTCTTTCCAGCCATCAAGCGTCTTGTCATACAGATCATCTTTGCGCTGCTTGATAATATTCTGACGTGTCTCCTCTGTCGCATCCTCGTCCACTTCTTTATCAAGACGTGCCACAAAATAAGCGCTGTCACCTTCGATCAGATCTGTAACTTCGCCTTCTTTTAAATTTTTGAGTGCTTCTAAAAGATTCTTATCCACAGAATCATCATCCTGCGTAAAAGTGCCCGTACTTACTGTATAGCCTGCATCCTCTGCCGCCGCATCAAGTCCATCTTCCTTCGCTGCTTTTGCAAAGTCTGCCACGGTTGCTGCAAGTTCCTCTTTCTCCTCATCGGTGTAATCCACCGTATTTCCGCTCTTATCCTTATGTGTTGTCTTAGAAATATTTACATAGCTGTATGCACCGGTTTTTGCTTCCTCGTCTGTCACATTGGTATCTGCATCTGCAACGATTGCTGCTTTCATTTTGCTCTGGATCGTCTCCAAAGTAAGATACTCTTCTACAATCTCCTGCGTCGCGCCAAGAGCCTTGATCGCATCTTTACTGTTATCTTCCATAAACTGTGCTGCCGCTGCAGTGATCGCTGCTTTCTCATCATCCGAAATGGTGACATTGTACTCACCCATATGAAGCTGTAACACATACATATCTTCTAAGGAATCCATCACGCTGTCTTTAAAATCATCCTGTCCGGTTGATCCATTTCCATATAAATCGGATGTCCAGACATTTTTTCCAAAATATGCGGTATAAAAATCATCTGCTCCAGCCTGCCCAACCCTTGCTGCAAAGTTTGCAACACCAAGTTTTACCGGCTCTCCGTTTAAAGTTGCCACTGTTTTATCTTTATTAACTCCGCCACAGCCTGCAAGTACAGACAAAGCCATAGCGCTGCTTAACAATAATGCGGTAATTTTTTTGCTGTTCATATGTTCCTCCCAGTGCCCTCTTTTTCTGATCCGGGCAGTCATTCATTTTATTATAATTCGTTTTCTATAAAGCCGCAAGTTATTTTTCCATCAGCATCTCCCCCGCGCGCTGCAAAAATGTCTCCATCACATCTTTTGCTTCCACATATTTTTCCCGGGTATTCATTTTCAGGAAATAAGTGAAATACGGTGCTTTTGCATCCATGGTGAATTTCACATGATTGTCAAAGGAATCCGTAAACTCCGGAATTGCTGCTACATTGATCTTCGCTTTCTCATACAGAGTGAACCGCAGTGTATCACCTTTCTGTGAAATATCCGTGAAATAAAGCTGATGTGCCATGGATTTTACCCTTGCAATATAAAGCAGATTTTCGACAGATTTTGGCGGATCTCCAAAACGGTCAATCAGCTCTTCTAACATTTCTTCCGACTCATCTGCTGTCTCGATGCCTGCGATACGCTTATAAATATCAAGTTTCTGCATCTCATTCGGAATATATCCCATCGGAATATAGGCATCAATATCAATATCGATCGAGGTATCAAAACTTTCTGCAACCTCCATGCCTTTTGCTTCCTTGACTGCTTCATTCAACATTTTACAGTAAAGATCATATCCAACTGCCTCCATATGTCCGTGCTGCTTAGCGCCAAGCAGATTTCCTGCACCACGTATCTCAAGATCACGCATGGCTATCTTAAATCCACTTCCAAGTTCTGTATACTCCTTGATCGCGGCAAGTCTTTTTTCCGCGACTTCTTTCAGCATTTTATCCCTGCGGTACATTAAAAATGCATACGCCGTCCGGTTCGATCTGCCGACACGCCCGCGAAGCTGATAAAGCTGTGACAGTCCCATATTATCCGCATCATGGATGATCATCGTATTGACATTTGAGATATCAAGCCCCGTCTCGATGATTGTTGTCGAAACCAGCACATCGATCTCTCCGTTGATAAAACGGTACATGATATTCTCTAATTCCGTCTCTTTCATCTGCCCATGTGCATAGGCAACGTTTGCCTCAGGCACAAGTTCTGCAATTTTTGCTGCCACATCTGCGATCTCCCGCACACGGTTGTATACATAATATGCCTGTCCGCCACGGGAAAGTTCCCTGGAGATTGCCTCACGCACCAGTTCTTCATTATATTCCATCACATACGTCTGAATCGGCACACGGTCCATCGGCGGCTCCTCTAAAACACTCATGTCACGGATCCCGATCAGACTCATATGGAGTGTTCTCGGGATCGGCGTTGCCGTAAGTGTAAGCACATCAATATTGGTCTTTAGCTGTTTGATTTTTTCCTTGTGTGTCACACCAAAACGCTGCTCCTCATCAATGATCAGAAGTCCAAGATCTTTGTATACTACATCTTTTGACAGCAGCCTGTGTGTTCCGATAATGATATCAACATTTCCCTTTTTCAGTGCCTCCACCGTCTTTTTCTGCTCGGCACTGCTCCTGAAACGGCACAAAAGATCAATATTGACCGGAAAGTCTTTCATACGCTGTACAAAGTTATTGTAATGCTGCTGCGCTAAGATCGTCGTCGGCACTAAAAAAGCAACCTGTTTTCCATCCTGCACTGCCTTAAAGGCCGCACGGATCGCGATCTCCGTCTTGCCATAACCAACATCCCCACAAATCAGACGATCCATAATCTTCGTGCTTTCCATATCTTTTTTAGTCGCCTCGATCGCAAGTTCCTGATCCTCGGTTTCCTCAAATGGAAACATTTCCTCAAACTCCCTCTGCCAGACGGTATCCGGTCCATAGACAAATCCGTCCTGCTCCTGTCTCTGTGCATAAAGCCGCACAAGATCCTGTGCAATCTCTTTTACTGCACCGCGAACTTTTGTCTTTGTTTTATTCCATTCCTGTCCACCTAATTTGTTCAGTTTTGGCTTCTTTGCGTCCGCGCCCGCATATTTCTGGATCAGTTCTAACTGCGTTGCAAGGATGTATAAGTTTCCACCACCGGCATATTCAATTTTGATATAGTCTTTAACCGTCTTATCGACCTCTATTTTTTCAATTCCACGGTAGATCCCAAGGCCATGATTTTCATGAACGACATAATCACCGATGTTAAGGTCGGTAAAACTGGCAATTTTTTCTCCCTCATAGGTACGGCGGCGTTTCTTTTTTCTCTTTTCACCACCGAAAATATCGCTCTCTGATATCACAACAAATTTGAGCAGCGGATATTCGTAACCTTTTTTGATCTTTCCGTAGCCGGTCATGATCTCCCCCGGTTTTACCTCATGATCAAAATCCTCCGAATAAAACGCATTCAGTCCCTCCGCCATCAGATCTTCCGACAGACGCTTTGCGCGCGTCTTTGATCCGGAAAGTAAAATTACACGATATCCGTTTTTCTTGTAACGGGTAAGATCTTTGACCAGAAGTTCAAAACTGTTGTTGTATGGATTGACCGTCTTAGAATCAATGACAAATTTTTCTTTGATATCCACATGGCTGTTTTTCAGATCCAGTGCCACCAGGGAAACACACGCCATCTTTTCAACTTTTGCCAGAATTTCCTTACAGGAAAAAAGTTCCCGCATCTGTCCCGGCAGAATATAACCCTTTTCGAGGCGCTGCTTCATGCTCTCGGAAAATTCTGTTTCTGTCACCATACCGCGCTCAATGGAGCGTGCCAGCTCATCCACAAAAATAACGGTATTGTCCCTGTTAAAATATTCAAGCAGTGATACACGATCCTCACAGAAATAAGACAGATATGCGTCAAGCCCCGCGCTGATGCCCAGTTCTCCCGCTTCTTCTGCAATCTGTGCGGCAGCACTTTTCGTGCGATGGGCCTCCTCCGTTTTCATTTCTTTCCGGAGTTTTGCAGATACCTTCTCTGCCTCTTTTAAAATCCTTTTGATTCCCTCCTGACGCTCCGTTTGGGTCAGAACCAGTTCACAGGCAGGATAAATTGAGATTTCTTCTACGTTTTCAATTGAGCGCTGGCTCTCGGCATCAAAAGAACGGATGGAATCTACCTCATCTCCCCAGAATTCAATTCGATATGGATTATCTTCCGTCAGTGGAAAGATATCTAAGATTCCACCCCTCACAGAAAACTCTCCCATTGTTTCTGCCTGATAATTCTTTTCATAACCAAGTTCCACAAGATGCTTTGTAAGTTCTTCGATATTTTGCGTATCCCCGACCGAAATCTTTTTGACTGCCTGAATAAATTTTTCCGGCATTGGCATCGGATTCATCAATCCGTCAAATGTAGTTATTATAGTGCACGACGGCTCCTCCGCAAGCATCTTCAATGCATTGATACGCTCCGCAGTAAGCACATTTCCCCTGATATCCGATTGGTAAAACAAGATATCCTTTGCAGGATAATATGCTGCTTTCGGATCAAAGAAACGATATTCCTCATAGAGTTCTTTCGCTCTCTGCTCCTGAAACGTAACAATGATTCTGTTTCCAGAACCATTGTTTACACTGTACATGATATGCGGTTTTGCTGCATCAATACATCCTGAAATCTGTACAATGCCGCGCAGGTCATGTATCTTCTCACTTAAGGTTTCAAATTCTTTGAGCTCTTTTAAAGGTTCAGTAAAAGTTCTCATGATACTCCTTTTCACTCTTCCTTCTTTTTCACATTATAACGGTTCATCGCTGCATCTGTCTCACCGGTGATCATCATTTCTGCGGCCTCTACGGCATGCCCGATTGCTTTCTCTACTTCCACGCGGTCTGCTGTATCAAAATGCCCTAACACATGGTCTGCAAGATCCCATCCCGCCGGTTTTTCCCCGACACCGACTTTAATGCGCAAAAAATTCTGTGTTCCGGTCATCGCAATGATATTTTTGATACCGTTATGCCCACCTGCACTCCCTTTCTTGCGGATGCGCAGATTTCCCGGTGCAAGGCTGATGTCATCGTAGATCACGATCATTTCCTCTTCCGGATCCATCTTGTAATAATTGATCAGTTCTGCCACGCTCTCCCCGCTTAAGTTCATATATGTCTGCGGCTTTGCCAGCACAACTTTCACACCATTTATAACACCTTTTCCACAGAGTGCCTTATGTTTTTTTTCACTGATACTGATATTATATTTCTCTGCAAGCGCATCCATGACATCAAATCCGATATTATGTCTGGTATGTTCATACTGTTTTCCCGGATTTCCGAGTCCTACGATCAAAAACATGTAATTCTCCATTTCTGTATCTTTCATCCACAGTGATCGGAATAAATCTTTCCATCCCATTTATTTTGCCTGATTTCTTCTGCGAATGATCTCTGCCGCTGATTTTAACTGCTCCTGATCATTCACACCCATGATATCCTCCGGATCACTTAAAGCAAACGCGTCCACTTTGAGTCCCTTGTCCTTTATAATTGTCAGCGTATCCGGTAGATAATATTCGCCCTGGGCATTATTCGGCTGAATTTTTTCAAGTGCTTCTTTTAATTCCTTCGTATCAAAAATATACATACCGGAATTGATCTCATGGGATGCCCGCTCCTCCTCACTTGCATCTTTGTGTTCTACACTTTTCACAAAATTACCGTCCGCATCACGGATGATTCTTCCGTATCCAGTCGGATCTTCCACCATAGCAGATAATACTGTCACGGTATTATTGTTCTTCGTATGATATTCTCTCAGCCGGATCAGAGTTTCTGCTGTGATTAAAGGTGTATCTCCAAACAGAATCATCGTCTGTCCCTCATCCCCTAAGAAATCTTTTGCACAGCGCACTGCATGCCCGGTTCCAAGCTGCTCCTCCTGTAATACAAAGTTTACTTCCTGATGCAGGATCGTCTCCCGTACGACTTCATATTTATATCCGACAACCAGACAGATATCATCTGCACCTGCTCCGATCGCTGCTTCGATTGCATAATCTACCAGACATTTTCCTTCTATTGTATGTACCACTTTCGGCAAATCTGATTTCATACGTGTTCCTTTACCTGCTGCAAGTATTACCGCTTTTAACTGTTCCATATGTATCCTCCTGCATCTACGTGCTTTTTTTCTGATATTGTTCACCATACCATACTGTTTTTCTCATTGCAGTCTATGTTTTATTTTACAGGACTTTCCTGATTTTACAAGTATTTTTCACACCGTCATTATAATAAGCTGCCGCCAAATGATGGTTTGTTGGGCTATGAGTTCCCCGGCTAAGGGTGGCGTCGCAGTTTTGTGAGTGGCAAATTGCATCAAGCCGGGACTGTTTTGTTTCGTTGTCCGAAAATAAGACAATCTAAGGCTGCCTGGTTCAGGTTGTGGCGGAGTGACGTGTGCGTCTTAAATGTGCCATCCGGGCACATTAAGACTTGTGCTGCCGTCCGTGGCAGCACAACACTGTATTGCGGACAGGCAGTCTAAGATTGACTAATTTTCTCCCAAAGTCACAAAACGAGTCCTGGCTTGATGCGATTTGCCAGCCGCAAGGTTGTGAACCACCCTTCGCTGGGGAACTCATTTTACAACCTTGGGTAGTGCGTAAATTTTTAGTGTTTTATGTGTGAATCTGATTAAAAAAATATTTTCAAATAACTATATTCAATAGTTTATTATTTTTTTGATTACACTGGCAAAAACCTCGATATATAACACTATGCTCATATTTATTACCATACACATTTGAAAATATTTTGTGTTATTGGTCTGGAAATTTACGAAAAAATTCATGTAATACAATGTAGCAGATGGAAAATCTGGGAAGCCATTAGGTTGAATATTAATGATACAGCACATTAGCATTTTAAGTATATTTCCATTTGTGCGAATATCGAAAATCCGCACCTACGCCCCCAGTTTTGAGATGAACCGCCCACCCAAATGGTGTTTCACAACCTGAAGACTGGCATCTTGCGCAAAGTCGGAGCTAATTTTGTGACTTTGGGAGAAAATTAGAAAATCTTGGTCTGCCTGTCAATCAACAGTGATGTTCTGCCATGGATGGCAGAACAAGGCAGCATCGAGTCATGGATGACTCGTTGTTGCCGGTCACGTCACTCCGAGAAAATCTAACCCAGACACACTTAGACTTTTCTTATTTTCGTACAACGGAACCAAAATTAACTCCGGCTTTGCGTAAGATGCCACTCACAAGCCTGCGACACACCATTTGGACGGGCGACGCATATCACCCACAAACCATCATTTGGCGAATCAACTGTTTAACACACACCAAAAAGCGGCTGTAACAACAATCCCCTGTTACAGCCGCTCATTCTTTTTATTCTGCCGACACAACAATCTTCCTCAAAGACCTGCTGCCAAAAGCTCCTTACTCCTCAGCAGCTAATGTCTCCTCGTACTTTTCCAAGATCAGTTTCTGGATTCGCTCCCTTGTTCCAGAGTTGATCGGATGTGCAATGTCACGGTACTCTCCATCTGCAGCCTTGCGACTTGGCATTGCAATAAAAAGACCTTTTTCCCCTTCAATGATCTTGATATCATGTACCACGAATTCCTCATCGATCGTGATAGAAACTACCGCTTTCATTTTGCCTTCTTTTTCAACTTTTCTGATCCTTACGTCCGTTATCTGCATGTCTTATGTCCCCCTTTAAGTTGTTTTACCCTTGTCCCCAAAATGCATTTTTACAACACGTAGCGCTCATTATTCTCAGAAACAATCTTAATGCCATTGTCCCCACAATAATATGTATTTGCTTTCAATGTATCCCTGCTCTCAACGATACAGTTCTCAATATGTGTGTTATCACCAATATATACATCATTTAAAATGATGGAGTTTTTGATCACACAGTTCTTTCCAACAAATACCTTTTTGAATAAAATAGAATTCTCCACCTTACTGTTCACGATACATCCACTCGCGATCAGGCTGTTGCGCACATCGGAACCTGCATTATATTTTGCAGGTGGCAGATCATCAACCTTCGAGTAAATCTTTGGCTCATCATGGAAAAAGTATCTGCGCACTTCCGGTTTCAGGAAATCCATATTGGTCTGGTAATAAGACTCAACGGTCGCGATATTGCTCCAGTATTCTTTCATCTTGTAACCATAGATACGTTTCATATTCTTATAACGGATCAGAATATCCGTAACGAAATCCCAGCGTCCTTCCTCTGCACTGCGCTCTAACATCTCGATCAGCTGTCTTCTGCGCACGATATAAATACCGGTAGAAATCGTATTCGACTGGGATACCATCGGTTTCTCCTCAAACTCTACGATTCTGGAGTCCTCATTCATCCGTACCACACCAAAACGGCTTACATCCACATCCGGTGCCATATCCTTGCACACTACCGTGATATCTGCTTTCTTTTCAATGTGATACTCGAGTACTTTATTATAATCAATCTTATAAACACAGTCACCGCTCGTAATGATAACATACGGTTCGTGGCGTTTCTTTAAGAAACTGATATTCTGATACATGGCATCTGCTGTTCCACGATACCACCAGCTATTGTCAACCGTAACTGTCGGGTTAAATACGAACAGACCTCCCTGTTTTCTTCCGAAATCCCACCATTTTGAGGAACTCAGATGCTCATTTAAGGATCTGGCACTGTACTGTGTCAGTACTGCAACTGTCTGTATATGTGAATTGCTCATATTGCTGAGTGCGAAATCAATGCTTCGATAGCTGCCCCCAACAGGCATTGCTGCAATCGCTCTCTTATTGGATAGTTCCTGCATACGGCTGTTATTACCGCCAGCTAAAATAATACCTATTGCCTTCATTCTGAGTCACCTGCCTTAATAATTACTTCACCGCTTCCAAGAATTCCATCCGGATAATCTTCCTTTTCCGTTACTCCGGAAATTGCCGTGTTCTTTCCTATCTGAATGCCATCCGGCACCACGGAATCTTCACCTATTGTTACAAGACCAAAAGAATATATACTTGCATTCAGCTTGTTCGGTGCTTCCTCACCGACTCCAAGCACCACATTGTTGCCAATGCGGCAGTTTTCTGCAACGATTGACTTATCTATCGTGACACCTTCACCAATCTGTGTCCCTTTCATAATTATTGAGTTTCTTACTACGCTGCCCTTACCGATCGTAACACCTGCACCGATGACAGAACTATGTACTTCTCCATAGATCTCAGATCCCTCACCGATGATGCTCTTCTCAACCACAGAATCTTCTGACAGATACTGCGGCTCAATGATATCGCTCTTTGTATAGATCTTCCAGTATTCCTCATAAAGATTAAACTCCGGAATCAGATCGATGAGTTCCATATTTGCTTCCCAGTAGGAGCCTAGCGTTCCAACATCCTTCCAGTAGCCGTTAAATTCATAGGCAAAAAGACGTTTTCCTCTCTCATGACAATATGGAATTATGTGCTTTCCAAAATCACAGCCACTCTGGTCTTTCATGGCATGCAATGCTTCTTTTAAGACATTCCAGCTGAAAATATAGATTCCCATGGATGCAAGATTACTTCTCGGCTCTGCCGGTTTCTCCTCGAAATCCTGTATTTTTTTATTTTCATCTGCAATTACAATTCCAAACCTGCTTGCTTCCTCGATTGGTACCGGCATCGTTGCAATCGTCACATCCGCATGATTTTCTTTATGGAAATCGAGCATTACCTCATAATCCATCTTATAAATATGGTCACCTGATAAGATCAGGACATATTCCGGGTTATAACTCTCCATATAATTCATGTTCTGGTAGATTGCATTTGCTGTTCCACTGTACCACTCACTGTTGTTGCTCTTCTCATAAGGTGGAAGAACCGTTACACCACCATTGTTACGGTCAAGATCCCACGGAATACCGATTCCGATATGGGTATTTAAACGTAATGGCTGATACTGTGTCAGAACACCAACAGTATCAATTCCTGAATTAATACAGTTGCTGAGCGGAAAATCGATAATACGATACTTTCCTCCAAACGCAACTGCCGGTTTGGCAACCTTTGCTGTAAGCACTCCAAGACGGCTGCCCTGTCCTCCAGCCAATAGCATGGCTATCATTTCTTTTCGAATCACGTCAATCACCTCTCGTCACTTTCTAGTCAATCCATTTCTTTTGGTATTTTTAATTATACCACACTTCCAATCTTATGTACATCATTTTTCACAATATTTTTTTCTGTTTTTACATATTTTCGACACATTGCACAAATTGATAAAATTTTATCTACAATTCATTTTTTCTGTCGAAAAGATTTTTCCCCAAAAGAATTTGCAAATTCATTCTATACGGGTATAATGAAACAAACAGAATTATTAATGAAACAGGCAGGTATCAATAAATGTATAAAATCGATTTCAACCAGCCGCTGCACATCCATTTTATCGGAATCGGCGGTATCAGCATGAGTGGTCTTGCTGAAATACTTTTAGAAGAACATTTTACCATCTCGGGATCCGACGCAAAGGAATCTGAACTGACCAGACATTTAGAGCACATGGGTGCCCATATTTTTTACGGTCAGAAGGCCGAAAATCTCATCGATGGCATTGATCTTATCGTCTACACCGCTGCCATCCGGGAAGACAATCCGGAATATGCAGCCGCAAAAGAACGCGGGATCCCGATGTTAAGCCGTGCCGAACTGCTTGGCCAGATTATGGACAATTACAACAATTCCATTGCGGTTGCCGGCACACACGGGAAGACGACCACCACCTCCATGATCAGCCAGATTCTTCTTGCTGCAAAGGCTGATCCTACCATTTCCGTCGGTGGAATTTTAAAAGCCATCGAAGGAAATATCAAAGTAGGCAAGTCCGATATTTTCGTATCCGAAGCATGCGAATATACCAACAGTTTTCTCCATTTCTATCCACGATACAGTGTTATCTTAAACGTGGAAGCGGAACACCTTGACTTCTTTAAAGATATTCAGGACATCCGCAATTCATTCCGAAAATTTGCAGGAAATACAAAAAAAGACGGTGCGATCATCATAAACGGCGGGATTGAAAACTACACGGAACTCACAGACGGCTTATGTCCACAGGTGATCACCTTCGGTCTGAATGAATCCTGTGACTATTATCCTGCTGACATCACATTTGACGAAACAGCATGCACTTCCTTTACGACAATGCATCACGGTACTCCGGTTATGAATGTAAAACTTCATGTTCCGGGCATGCACAACGTATCAAATGCACTTGCAGCGATCGCACTCTCCCTTGACCTTGGCATTTCAAAGGATGCGATCCTTGCCGGATTATCCGCTTTCGGAGGTGCTGACCGCCGATTCCAGTACAAAGGATGTGTGGACGGTGTGACCATCATTGATGATTACGCACATCATCCGACGGAAATCCGTGCAACATTGACCGCTGCAAAAAATTATCCACATAAACGTCTGGTCTTAGCTTTCCAGCCACACACCTATTCCAGGACAAAAGCATTTTTAGATGATTTTGCAGATGTACTGTCCATGGCAGACGTGGTCGTTCTTGCCGATATCTATGCTGCCCGTGAAAAAAATACTTATGGAGTCAGCTCCAGAGACATTCTTGAAAAATTAAAGGAAAAAGGAACAGAATGCTACTATTTTCCTTCTTTTGAAGAAATTGAAAAATTTTTATTAAAAAATTGTATAAACGGTGATCTGTTGATAACTATGGGTGCCGGAGATATCGTAAACGTGGGTGAACATCTTCTTGGTCGATAAGTTATCCACATTATCCACATTCGATTGGGGAAAACTTCAACCATTGAATGTGGATTTTTTTTGTTAACATAACACATACCCGTTTTGTCATTTCGTTTTCTTTTATCCCCCTTATTTTCTGTATTCCGGCACAGTTGCCATAACTTCCGTTTTTTGAATCCACTTTTTTATCCACATTATCCACATTCCCCGCAGCCCTTGATTTTACAGCGTTTGTATTCAAAAATGTTCTTCTCTTTTTTCTTTTCCTATGCTATAATCTGTGGCGCAACAAAGATTTATACTTATACTTTTAGAATATTATCGAAAGAGGTTTTCCTTCATGGCTAAAATACTAATCCACAGTGACAGTGCATCTTCTGCCACAAGTGTATCAAATATTTTTATTGATGAATATATGTCTGACGCAAACGGAGAATTTGTAAAAATCTATCTTTATCTGCTGCGTCTGATGAATGCCCCGGATTCCGCTTTTTCGATTTCTTCGATTGCAGATAAATTTGAACACACGGAAAAAGATGTCAAACGTGCCCTAAGTTACTGGGAACGCATGCATCTGCTGCGTTTGGAATATGACACAGAGCACAACCTGACAGGTGTCTGTCTGATTGATTCTGCCTCCAGAGATAAAACGGGCGCAGACGATGAATTTACGGAACATGATACTTCCGCCGAAGCATTATCAGCAGACGGCATCTCCACCTCTGAGGATGCCCGTATTTCCACAGACGATGATAACATTCCTTCTGCAAATACGGAAAGTTTTCCTCCAAAGAGAGATTACACCCGTGATGAATTGAAACAGTTTCAGGAAAATGACCAGATTGCAGAACTTCTTTTTATTACCGAACGTTATCTCGGACACCCGCTCAGCCAGACCGACACAAATACTCTTTTATATTTATACGAAGAGCTTTCTTTTTCACCGGATCTGATCGAATATCTGGTGGAATACTGTGTGAGTAAAAATCATACCGCTATCCGTTACATCGAAGCTACGGCGTTAAAATGGGCAGAAAGCGGCATCCGGACTGTAACTGCAGCCAAACAGGAAGCAAAGATCCACAGTCCGGCTTACTATGCAGTAATGCGTTCTTTTGGAATTACCGGAAGGAATCTGGTTCCATCCGAGACAGACTATATTGAAAAATGGCGTTGTGAGTATGGTTTTTCGATCGACATCATCTGTGCTGCATGTCAGCAGACCATACAGAGCATCCACCAGCCGAGTTTTCCTTATACCGATAAAATGCTCTCGAACTGGCGTAAATTAAACGTACATACCATGGAAGATGTAAAACGTTTAAACCTTGAACATAAAGAGCGTGCAAAGACATCTGCACAGGAAGCTGCCGGTCCCAAAAACAAGTTTACAAGCATCGGACAACGCTCCTATGAATATGATGAGCTTGAAAAAATGTTACTGACAACCAATTCAAAACACTGATACCATAGAGTAGTATGAAAACATTGTCTTCATACTAAAACAGGCAAAAATGGAGATTAGGATAAGAACATGCCTCTGACAAATTCGCAATATGATGAGATTATACGGGCATATGATGCCCGGCAGTTAAAAAATGAACATGACAGGGAAGAACGGACCCGCTATGCCTACATTAAGATCCCGCGTCTCCACGAGATTGACGATGCCATTGCGACCTGCTCCGTTGCACAGGCAAAAAAGCTCTTAGACGGTGATACCATGGCTCTTAATACCCTGAAAGAACAGATTGCCTCCTACCGCAGTGAGAAAAAGGATCTTCTGAAAAAAGCAGGGTTTTCTGCTGATTATCTTAAGACCTCTTACGAATGCCCGGATTGTAAGGATACCGGTTTTATCGACGGAAAACGCTGCCACTGTTTTACGCAGGCTGCGATTGATTTGGTCTATACCCAGTCGAATTTAAAAAGCATCCTGCTCCGTGAGAATTTTTCCACATTTTCTTTTGACTATTATTCTGATAAAGACATAAACCCTGCAACCGGGTTATCATCTTTGTCAACAGCAAAAGATGCCGTTGCCAAATGTCATGACTTTATCGATCACTTTGATGATACATTTTCCAATCTTTACTTTTACGGAGATACCGGTATCGGCAAAACGTTTCTGTCAAACTGCGTTGCAAAAGAACTGATGGATCACGGTCATTCTGTAATTTACTTTACGGCGTTCCAATTATTTGATATATTAAGCAAGGGTGTATTTGCAAAAGATGAGGAAGCCATTGCCGCAAATGAAAATATTTTCACCTGTGATCTTCTGATCATCGACGATCTTGGCACAGAACTGACAAATTCTTTTACAACTTCCCAGTTGTTTTTGTGCTTAAACGAAAGGATCCTGCACCGGAAATCAACCATCATTTCCACAAACCTTGGATTATCACAGCTTACCGATCTGTATTCGGAACGAATTTTATCGAGAATCATGGATAATTATGTTCTGATCAAATTATTCGGGGAAGATATCCGGATGCAGAAACGAAGACGCTGACCTTCCTATAAACACAGGATACATTTTCTGCCTTCAATTAGAGCAATCTATTGAAATACATGTAAACAAATTTTTATGGAGGAACCATTCAATGCCAAACGATGAAAGAAACCTAGAAACCTTACCTGATGGAGCACTTGGTCTGATCCCGCTTGAGAGCTGCAAAGAGCTTGGTCTGAAAGTAGACAAGTATCTGGTTGGCTGGAGAGAAAAAAGACAGCATCAGCATGCATCTGATCTTGCCTTTAAGGATTACCGCCGCGATTCTTACATCATCTCTACCGCTGTTCCGCGTTTTGGAACCGGTGAAGCAAAAGGTGTGATCAAAGAGTCTGTCCGTGGATACGATCTGTACCTGATGGTCGATGTGACAAATTACAGCCTTACCTACTCTGTATGCGGCCATCAGAACCATATGTCACCGGATGACCACTACGCAGATTTAAAACGTATTATCGCAGCCGTCGGCGGTAAAGCAAGACGCATCACAGTCATCATTCCTTTCTTATATGAGAGCCGTCAGCACAAACGTACTTCCCGTGAATCTTTAGACTGTGCTTTAGCATTACAGGAACTGACTGCAATGGGCGTAGATAACATCATCACATTTGATGCACATGACCCGCGTGTGCAGAATGCGATCCCGTTAAAAGGATTTGAGACAGTACAGCCTGCCTACCAGTTTGTAAAAGGAATCTTACGTGAAGTAACTGACTTAAAAATCGACTCTGACCACATGATGGTAATCAGCCCGGATGAAGGCGGTACCAATCGTGCTGTATATCTTGCAAGCGTTCTCGGATTAGATGTTGGTATGTTCTATAAAAGACGTGATTACAGCCGTATCGTAGACGGACGCAACCCGATCGTTGCACATGAATTCTTAGGTTCCTCCGTTGAAGGAAAAGACGTTATCATTATCGATGATATGATCTCTTCCGGTGAAAGTATGATCGATGTTGCAACAGAATTAAAGAAACGTAAAGCAAACCGTATCTTCGTTGTTGCAACTTTCGGACTCTTCACAAATGGTTTAGAGAAATTTGATCAGGCAGTTGCAGATGGAACGATCTACAAAGTCGTTACCACTAACCTTACCTATCAGACACCGGAACTCTTATCCAAACCATATTACATCAGCTGTGACATGAGTAAATACATTGCTTATATCATTGATACCTTAAACCATGATTCTTCCATCAGCGATCTGTTAAACCCGTATGACAGAATCGAACGTCTGGTATCTAAATACAAAGCAGAGCAGAAATAATTGATCCTGAATATTAAAAAGCCGGTACTTTTTGTGCCGGCTTTTTTAATTCATAGGACATTACGTCCTATGAATTAAAAAGAAACCGCCATACCCACTTGTACAACGGTTTCTTCTTATCTTTTTTCTATGTAAGTCTGTCTGACAAACGCTTCTAAAACAGATCAACTCTTCCTGCAAACTTCTGGTTGATCACATAATAAGCTGCAAATTCTTCCGGTTTTAAATATACCTGAAGGCTCTTGATCGATGATGCTCTGTGGCCATCTGCAACAAATTCACTTTTTGCTTTCTCGATCACTTCTGCAACAATCGCTTCATTCCCCTGATACTGGATATATACTTCCGGTTTTAATTCTTCTTTTGCTGCTTTCGCTGCTTTTTTGGCTGCTCTTGACGGTTTCTTTTCTTTTACAGGTTTTGCTGTCTCTTTTGTCTCAGCTGCTGCCTCTTTTACTGTCTCTGTCTTTACTGCTGTTTTTTCTTCTACAGCTTCTTTTACTGCTGCTTTCACCTCAGATGCAGATTCTTTCACTGCTGTTTTTGCTGTCACCGCTACATTTTTTGCCGCCTGTAAAACTTCTCCGGTCTTCTCGTTTGTCTTTGGCTCTGCTGCTTTTACCTGATTAGTCTTTTCTGCTTTGGCTGCATTATTTTTTGCTACGATTCCTTTTGCCATAATGAATTCCCTCCTCAACAAAAATTACTCACAAACTAAAAACTTTTCCATTGCGTCTAATGCTTCTTCTTCATCGTTTCCTTCTGCAACAATATTCACTGTCATACCCTTTGAAGGATTAAATGCCATGATTCCCATGATACTCTTTGCATTGATCCGACGGTTATTGCTCTCAAGGATAATCTCACTGTCAAAGCGGCATGCCACCTGAACCAGTTCTGCAATTGGATTATCATGTTCTTTTGAAACATTCGAAACCACTACTTCTTTTCTGCTCATATTCATCCTCTTCCTCTTTTCAAGTACTTCTCAAAATATAACCCATTCGACTTTAATTTGCAATACGTCTCTCTTAAATCTGTTAAAGTTCAACGAACTATTCTATGGAAGCACTGTTTTTTTATGCAGTTTTCTCGTTTTTTTCATGTATTTATTTTTCATAAACACATTTAAAGCCTGCAATCATATGCCTTCTGATTTATTTCAAATATGTGAAGAAAACATTTCCAGCTGCCTTAAACACTTCATCTGCCTCCGTTATGCTCTGTTTAAAATTACTTTCAGATGATGGGTCAAAAATAATAACATTATTGGCTTCATATCCTACCACCAGTACGGCTTCATTGCTTCCTGTCATTGCAAATACAGGATTACCACAACTTACATAGTAAAGGACTTCCTCCACACTGCATCCGGTCAGATCTAAAATTCTGGCATCTTTCATCGTATTACTCAAAATATTCTTCGGTGTTTCACCACCTGCAATCAATGCACTTACACTGATATTAATTCCCTCCTTCTCAAGCATTGCATTGATACACTGTGCAATACTGCCGGAAGAAGCATCTTCCGCACCGACTGCGATATCGGAAAGAGCCGGTTTGATCGCATCTCTGGAACGCTTCCAGATATATTCCTGATTCTCTCCTACCACAACTCCCATTTTTTCATTTGCTTTTGTGATCGCATCTGCCACCTGATCTGTGGTATAAACCACATCACCCTTTACATAAACATAATATTTTCCATTATCCCCCTGATCCTCAAGCGTGAGTGTGCGATCCTGCTCTAATATGGTTTCTCTTGGAGTCAGCAGCCTCGGTGCTTTCTCTCCCACATTTTCCGACAGAGAGATTTCATACTGAGTTTCTTTGCTGTCAGAACTGCTGCTTACAATAGAAACTATTTTATTTCCATCTCCCTCCCGGTTCATGATCATATCCTGATCTGCATCCACATATGCGGTTCCATTATACTGTATACGGTTTAAGTACATGGTATAATCTTCAATATCAACCCCGGAAACATAATATCCATTTTTTTCGTATGTCTTTAAAACGGACGGTGTATCGGATGATACATCTAAAATTTTAATCTGGTACATCGGGAAGATTACATTTCCTGCAGCCTCTGTTGATACATCCGCCGCATTCGCTATACCATATACAAAATCATCTCCCATAAATCCAAGCGGTTTTACATATTTTCCACTGCCCTCTGTTATAGTGGCTGTTTTTTCATTGGAAAAATTAATGATTGAGATCGTGTCACTCTGTCCGTTCTGGCTGTCCTTTGTCCATGCAAAATAACGGTCAGATTCCGAAACTGCATATATTTCTTTGTCTAATCCCTTGATCAGTTCTTTCATCTCCAGCGTACCAAGATCAATTCCATATACACTGCCATTCACCATTAAATATAATTCTCCGCCCTCATTCACATACATCAGCTGACCAAGCTCGGATTTCATGACTTCGTATGATTTATCGGAAGAAATAAATGCCAGTTCCTCGTTTGTGTTTGAAAGGCTGTCATAATGATTGACTTCAATTCCCACTTCACCCTCATGGTTTCCACGGTTCATATAACCATATACAATATAATCAAGACTTCCCGCCTCATCGATCCTGACAATCTTAATATCATGTTCCCCATAATTTTCGCGGCTGTCAATTCCTTCATACCCGCGGAAACTAAACACTTTCGCAAGTGTATTTTCCGTCTCATTATAACTCCATAGTTCGCCCTCCTGCACAAATGCAACTGTGGTTCCCGTTTCATTTGCCTGATATTCCACATTTCCGGAGCGTATTCCCAGTTCAATATAATTATTAAAAAAGCTTGCATTTTCCCCGCGGAAGATCTGATTCATGCGGCGTTCAAAATTGAGCAGATACATCCGGTTACTTGTATAACGTACCCGGTAATATTCTTCCACATTATAATACTCGCTCTCGCCACCTTCCCCGATACTCGTCACAACGTAATTCAGCACGATCACGTTATAAGTGTCTGTAATCTCTTTTATCGATGGCACCGGTGTTGTTAACCTCTCTCCGTTAAAATCCGCCCAGGCGAGCTGTTTTAACGAAGAATTTAATGAAACAAACTGTAATGTTGTGTTGTCTCCGGTTGTTTTTTCCATATATGTCGAAAGTGTTCCCGATGTCTCACTGTTAAACGTGGTATTATGAAACTCTTTTACAAATTTTAAGGATTCATCGGCATGTGCATTTGGCAGCTCAACAATCCTCGTATAATAATAAATCACATCATTTCCGCTCTCTAAATTAATGAGCAGTAAGTATTCTTCTCCCTCCTGAAGCAGATTCTGGATTTCAAGTTCTGCCCTGATCGTACCTTTTTTCTCATCATAGGAGCTGACATCTGCATTCGCGATCAATCTCTCCCCATCAAGACTTCGTATTTCATAAGAGATAGCATCTATGCTCGTCTCATATGTCTGGATCGTAACCGGAAGCTTTCTGTCTTTTCCAATCGGTGTGATCGTATCGCGCATACTAGCAGCATTCATCTTCGTCCGATATCCATATAATTCATTGATTTCCTGTTCATTGCTTTCTAATGTAATGACCGGTAATGTGGCATTTTTCATCTCTGTTGTCAGATCTTCATTGACATGATTTGTCATTATACTAAATACTCCGACTGCCACAAAAAAAACAACGGTCAGCACAACTGCCTTAACTGCACCTTTCTGCACGATATTGTCTCCTTACTCTATGTGAATCAAATATAATTTTCCAAGTTAAAACCGCTCTCTTTGTAATTCATGACAATAGAATGTTCGCAGAGCGTGCATTCTATTGTTTTCTTATGAAACCCGAAAAAAAGCGACAGATATATTGTATGCATTTTCCCAAAAATCCGCAATGCCTATTACCGATTCTTTTTGAAATTTTAAGAAAGGAAATCTGCCGGATGCATTTTCCGATAATAAAAAACGGGCAGTGTACCACTGACCTGCCCATTTTCTGTAACATTTGTTTTACCACCAGCGTCTGCATCTTCTGTGTCTGCAGCGCCGTCTATACATCTCATTATTTAATAATACCCCGATCAGGCTGCGCATATCATTGCGTCCTCGAGGAGGTGGAGGAGGTGGCATTCCCGGTCCCGGTGGTGGCGGCATCCCGGGTCCCGGCGGTGGATTCATTCCACCCCAATACTGTTCTGCCTCAGCATCCTTTTCTTCCCCTGCCACATTGCGGTAGATCCGTTCTACCACCTGTTCTAACATCAGGCGGTCCGGATACTCGTCAAACATCAGGCTTCCCTCATACTCCATCTTGTCGCACTCCTCTTCCACATAGGAAAGGATCGTCTTTACCTCTTTCGGATAAAGTTCCTTCATGCGTTCCATATCTTTTTCATATTCCATTTCCGTCAGATACAGATTCTGCATCGGATAGCTCATGTAAAAAGGCATTTTCGGTACATCCATCTGCATACGGAAAAACTGTTCCTGATTATAGTCCACACATGACTCCTGTCACTAACATCTCTATATCATATGCGACAGAAAAACTTTTGTGTTATTTCAGTCATATTGTAAAACTTATTCAAAAAGGATATTTTTGTATTTTGTGTAACCTTCTTTTTTCATCTGCACGGATGCCTCTTTTTCGTCATCTTCATGTGTAAACTCATACACATTATAAGCACCGTCATGATAAGCAAAATCCTCTCCGTTATCCTGATAATGCAGATAGGTTCCATTCCCCGGATACACACGCAGTTTTAAAGTGTCATACGGCTTTTCGCCAACATACTGTGCCAGTTCATAAGTCGGGATCATTCCACCCTCTTTCACAAACATCGGACAAGTATCAAGCGGTGCATCTACCATGTAATACTGTTTTCCCTGATATGGTTTCTTTGTCTCATAGTCATACCAGGTACCTTCCGGAAGATATACGATCTTTTTCGTCTCTCCCTGCTCTAAAACAGGTGCAACAAGAAGATTCTCTCCAACTAAAAATTCTCCATTTAAGTTCCAGACTTCCGGATCATTCTCATAATGTAAAACCAGAGGACGCATGATCGGCAGTCCGGTCAGTTCACATTCACGGAACAGATCGTACAGATATGGAAGTAACTGATATCTTAATTCCACAAATTTGCGGTAAATACGGATTGTCTCTTCATCAAACTGCCATGGTTCCTGGAATGTACTTCCCATGGAAGAATGATTCCGGAACAGTGGAGAAAATGCACCGACCTGTACCCAGCGGCACATTAATTCCGGTGTACAGTCTGCACCAAATCCACCGACATCCGTTCCTGCAAATGCAATTCCACTCATACCGAGATTGCAGAGCTGTGGAACTGCCATTCTAAGATGTGCCCAGAGGCTCTGGTTATCTCCTGTCCATACGGTAGAGTATTTCTGTGTTCCTGCATAACATGCTCTTGTGATCACGAAAGGTCTTCTTCCATCAGCTTCCTTTAATCCCTCATAGGTAGCCTTTGACATCAAATGACCATAAACATTATGCATTGCCGCATGATCTGTCTTTTGATCCTCGTCCGTAAAGACGACATCCTGTGGAAGTTCTCCGCGGAAACTTGCAGGCTCGTTCATATCATTCCACGTTCCACGGACACCAAGATCCACTAAGAATTTCTGGTTTTCTGCCCACCATTTTCTTACATCCGGTTTTCCAAAATCAGGGTATACCGCTTCACCCGGCCATACTTCATTGACATATACTTCCCCTTCCGGTGTTTTTGCAAAATAATCATTCGCGATTCCTTCATCATATTTTGCATATCCCGGATCTAATTTCACACCCGGATCAATGATGCAGACAACCTTAAAACCATCCTCTGCGATCTCTTTTATGATTGCCCCCGGTGCTCCAAAATCTTTTTCATTCCAGGTAAATACGCGGTATCCATCCATATA
>ULXP01090688.1_pt1 | contig 34166 bp, 26 predicted proteins | sample 1961351 | NCBI WGS metagenome assembly ULXP01 (sample SAMEA4835840, study PRJEB28245) | human gut metagenome | biome: gut microbiome; material: fecal sample | place: Denmark | collected 2008 | reverse complement strand
GCACCGCCAGGGCGCGAAAGAGTCGCAAGCGACTCTTTATTCTCCATGACTGGAATACACCAGACAGGAAACAAAAACCTTATAAATTGTCAAAAATGTATATTGTAATCAAAATTAAATGATAGTAGAATGATACTAATATAAAACCGTTTATGAGAATAAATCAGAAAGAACAAAGGAGGATATTGATGTGGCGTTAAGTGGAAAAGTATCATTAAAGGTAAAAATGACGATTCTGATTATTGAGATTTTAATAATCGGATTATATGGAGTAGTTGTCGGAGCTAAAAATATGGGTGCTATCCGTAATGATGCGATCGCCAGCATGGAAGAATATGTAAGTGAGGAACATCCGGAATATTCCCAGGAAGAAATACAACAGGAACTGCAGCCGATATTGCAGAAAATGCAGCAGGAAAAGAATGCAAAACAGGATCAGTTTTTCTATTTTATGGTTATTATGTGTATACTCACGGATATATGGGTACTGTATCTTACATTCGACATTACATCGGGCGTCAAAAGATCTGCGCTGTTTGCCCAAAAAATGGGACAGGGCGATTTTACGCAGCGTGTGGAGGAAAAATACCTGAAACGTGAAGATGAGATCGGTATTCTTGCACGCAGCATCCGTGACATTCATCACAATATGAGACATCTGATCGGCCATGTACAGCGCGAAGCGGATACATTGGATGAAACGGTTGGAACAACAGAGGCGGCACTGGCAAAACTTGCGGACGAGATCGACAGTGTATCCGGTATCACGCAGGAACTTGCAGCCGGAAATCAGGAGACCGCAGCAGCTGCACAGGAAGTGAATACGATGTCCGGAGAGATTGAGGAAGCTGCAAAAGGAATTGCAGAGCATGCGCAGGAGGGAAACGGAAAAGTTGACGAGATCCGTACCAGAGCGGCTGATACGAAACAAAAAATCAGTGCAAGCCGTGCAGATATCAGGAAAGTACATGGGGAAATCAATGAGAGCTTATCGGAAGCACTTGAAAATGCAAAAGTCGTGGAGCAGATCGGTGTTCTTGCGGAGTCTATCATGGGAATCACTTCGCAGACAAATCTGCTGGCGTTGAATGCATCAATTGAAGCCGCAAGAGCCGGAGAGGCGGGAAAAGGATTTGCAGTTGTTGCAGATGAAATCCGTAATCTTGCGGAGCAGTCGGCGAGCACGGTCGGGAATATCCAGGAAGTGACAGAGCGCGTCCAGACAGCAGTTGTAAGACTGACCACAGATGCAAAACGTCTGTTAGAGTTTGTGGGAGGAGACGTTACGGAGAGTTTTGATGATTTTGAAAAAATGGCAGATAATTATAGTGAAGACGCAAACTATGTTGAAGAACTTGTAACGGATTTCAGTGCGGCATCCGAACAGCTTTTAGCTTCAGTCAGCGGAGTGGTTGCAAATATAGAGGAGGTAACGAAAGCTGCAAATGATGGTGCGGCAAGTACCGGAAGCATTGCAGAGCGTGTTACCAATGTTGACAGACAGGCAGAAGATATGCGTGTACTGATGAAACAGACGCAGGAAGCATCTTTGATGCTGCGGAAGGACACAAAGAAATTTACGATTGCATAGACAGGATCAATCTATTGTAAAAAATATTTTGGATAAAATAAAAATTAGGACTGCACCACCATTTACTAATTTTAAAAGTTCAAGTAAAATATAAGTAAAATTATGCTTTGTAAAACAAGGAGACTTATATGTTACGGGAAAAGATTAAAAATTGGAAAATGGGACTGGCTGCAGTCCTTGTTTTTGTTCTGGTTTTGGGAATGACGGGGATGCCCGGCAATGTGAAGGCGGCAGACCAGACGGACTTGAAAACAATAGATATCATGTTCGTGCATGACACACATTCTCATCTGAACAGCTTTTCAACGGTAGTAGATGAAAAACAGGAAATGATCGGCGGGTTTGCAAGGATTAAGACACTGATCGATGAACAGAAAGAAAAAGATCCGGATACACTGGTGGTGGATGGCGGAGATTTTTCCATGGGAACGCTGGTGCAGACCGTTTTTGAGACACAGGCGGCAGAGATTCGGATGTTAGGGGCACTGGGCTGTGAGGCGACAACACTTGGCAACCATGAATTTGATTATCGTTCAAAGGGGCTTGCTAAGATGCTTGAAACCGCGGCGGAAAGCGGAGATACCGTGCCGGAGCTTCTTGTCTGTAATATCAACTGGGATGCCATGGAACAGCAGGGATTCTCAGAAGGACAGCAGCAGATCCGTGATGCATTTACGGAATACGGTGTGAAAGATTATGTGATGGTGCAAAAGGGCGATGTCCGGGTGGCACTGCTTGGCGTATTCGGAAAAGATGCACTGGCATGTGCACCGACCTGCGAACTGCAGTTTACGGATCCGGTGGAAGCAGTAAAAAAGACCGTAGCTGAAATTAAGAAAAACGAAGATGCGGATATTATCGTCTGTCTTTCCCATAGTGGAACTTCAGAGGATGAGTCAAAGTCAGAGGATGAAATTCTTGCAAAAAAAGTGCCGGATCTGGATGTGATCATCAGTGCACATACGCATACAAAATTAGAGGAGCCGATTGTACATGGGGATACCTATATCGTTTCCGCAGGGGAATATGGGAAGTATTTAGGATCCTTATCCTTAGAACAAAAGGCGGATGGTCGCTGGGGCATGAAAGAGTACAGGCTTATTCCGATCGAAACGGATATTGCAGAAAATGCTGCCACACAGGAAGAGATCAATTCTTTTATGGCGACGGTGGATAGCGATTATCTGGCGCAGTTTGGTTTTACAAGGGAACAGGTACTTGCGGAAAATGATGTAGCGTTTGACAGCCTGGAGGATCTACACAGCATCCATACAGAACATAACCTAGGGAACCTTATCGCAGATGCCTATGCTTATGCGGTCACAAACAGTACGGATTATAATGGCACTCCCGTGGATGTGGCGATCGCGCCGAGTGGAACGATCCGTGATACCTATACAAAAGGAAACATTACGGTGGAGGATGTGTTTAATTCGTTTTCGCTTGGAATCGGTGCGGACGGTGTGCCGGGGTATCCGCTGATCGAAGCATATCTGACAGGAAAAGAGTTAAAAACTGTGGCAGAAATCGACGCATCCGTGTCTGATCTGATGACATCTGCACGTTTGTATATGTACGGTTTGCAGTTTACTTACAACCCGCATCGTATGATCTTAAACCGTGTTACCGATGTGTATCTGCTGGATGCAGATGGCAATCGCAGGGAGTTAGAAGATGATAAAATGTATCGCGTGGTGGCGGATCTTTACAGTGGGCAGATGCTGTCTGCGGTGACGAAAACATCGTATGGACTGTTGTCTGTTGTGCCGAAAAAGGCAGACGGAACACCGATTGAAAATTTTGAAGATGTGATTTTGACAGATAATGGCGGGGAATTAAAGGCATGGACGGCGATCGCACATTATATGGAGTCGTTTCCGGATGAAAATGGAGATGGAATTGCGGATATTCCACAATATTATGCCGGATTGCATGAAAGAAAAGTGGTAGATGATTCGTTCAATCTCATAAAATTAATAAAAAATCCGAATAAATATGCCGTCATGATCGCAGGAATAGTATTGATCGCTATTTTACTGGTTGTTTTGCTGATACGGTTAGTGTTAAAATTAGTAAAATACCAGACAGGAAAAAGACGCAGCGGAAGTAAAGCAGGAGAAGAACCATGAGCGCGCAGGACAAAACGGAAGAAATTTTAAGACAAATGCATATATTGCTTGCAGGCAGTGAAGCTTATGACAGTATTGGCAGTAAAATTATCCTTGATAAAAAAAGAATGTTAGAGCTGCTTGCAGAGCTAAATAAGGCCATCTACGCGATGATGGAAGAGTATGAACTGACAACGCAGGGCAAGGAGCGTGTAAGACGTGAGGCAGCAAAAATCGGAGAAGATATCCTAAAAGATGCCAGCGGGAAAGCGGAGGATGTGTATGCTGCGTCCGTGATGTATACCAATGAAGCACTGCGTCATGTACAGGAAATCATGCAGAGGGCGACGGATGCCATGCAGGAAATTTATAAAGATGCCAATGAAAAACTCCAGAAAGAAAAAGACATTGTGCGGAGAGACCAGTCAGACCTGAAAGGACATCTGCAGAATCTTGCCGATACAGACAAATATTTAAACCTGATCGAGGATCGTAATCGTGAGATTGAAAAAGAAAGGGCAAAGGAAAAAGGGGAGACAGAGCCATCGCCTTATGCTGCAATCAAGCCGGAGATCAAGATCAACCAGGAGTATTTTGAAAAGACAGGAATCGTGCCGGAAAATGAACTGTCAGAAGAGATTGCAGAAGATACATCACAGGAATCCATGCCGAAAGCAGAAGTAAATGTCAATGTCAATCTGGATGCTGAATATTTTCACTGGAAAGAGGGCGAGGAGCATGCCGGAGAAAAGAAACCGGAGAAACATTCTTTCTTTTCCAGGCACCATAAAGAGTAGAGGGAGAATGTGATGCCGGAGAAGACAGAGAAAAAAGAGTTTCATAGCAAATGGGAAAACCTGTATGTTTTTACGGGACGTAAAAGTGATCTGACGACGATGCTTTCCATTGCGGTCATAAATCCTATGATCCTGTATGTCTTTATCGGGTATGTAGCAGGAAAACAGGTCAGCCTGCCTGCATTATTTCTTATCATGGATGGAGCATTGCTTTTGCAATGGGCAGTGTTGGTAAAAAAACGTAAAAGAAAGATGCAGATGTCAATTCAGGACGAGGCAGGCCGGATGGACAATATCAGGAGAAAAATAGAGGAATTGGAAAAATAATAGAATCACTGACAAAAAGGGAGACAGCCTTAATGGCCGTCTCCTTGTTTATATCCTGTATTGGAAATGATCTGCTGGCTGTTTGAAAGAACCGTTGCAGATGGTGTGTAATTTTCATCATTAAATAAAAACTGATGTAATTGTGTAACGTTAGAAGCAAGATCGCACGGAATGACAACATCGCCGATCTTATCATATTTGTGCGTTGTTTTTTCATATGGAAAACCGGTTGTATCTCCAATGTCATAACTGAAAATTTTTGTGGCAAGGGCAAGGAGATCCGTGTTGGAAAAACTGGTCTGAATGTCCCCAAAAGCTGTATTGATCAGCTTGTTGAGTGTCAGAATGTTGGATTTCTGGGCTTTCTGCATCATTGCGGTCAAAACAGTACGCTGGCGTTCCGTTCTGCGGTAATCATCACCGCCGCCGTAACGGATTCTTGCATAAGCGCATGCCTGCACCCCATCTAAGGTGTAAGTTCCGCCGGAGGCCGGTGGTGTGGAATTATGACCGGTTAGTTCGTTTAATTCTCTCATATAACCGGTCATCAGAACTGCCTCATCATCCGTGATCGTGATATCCACGCCGCCTAAGAGGTCAACACATTCGATGATTGCATTAAAGTCGACGGTTACATAGTCAGTGATCGCAAGATCAAGATTGGTATTTAACATGGACAGCGCCTGTTCCGGTCCGCCTTTTGCGTAGGCTGCATTGCATTTCTGATAAGTACCATTACCGGTATCTAAATAGGAATCGCGGTAGACCGATACCAGATTGATTGTATGCTGCCTGGTATCAATGTTTGCCAACATGATAACATCACTGTTTCCTTTGGAGAGGCTGCCGTTGGAACGGTTGTCAAGTCCGAAGAGAGCGATCGTTTTGTAATGAGCCATCGATTCCTTTGTCTCGTCGGAAAGGTCATTATTGATGGAAACATCATTCATGTCTAACTTATTTTTTTCAATTTTTGATAATTTGGTGGTGATAAAAAGAGCAATAGCGAGGAGCAGGATAATCAGAAACTCCAGAAGAAGGAGCATGATTTTTTTCTGCTTTCTGCTTTTGCCTGCAGTATGCGTATTTTTTTTCATAAGAATCCTCCGTTTTGTGCAAAACTTTTTTATTTACGGGAAAACTGTGGAAAATTTCAGAAATCCCTGTGTATACGTGTCTGGGTACGAAAGATATCATAAGGCGGGTACGGGTATGATGCAATAAAGTATTTCTTAAATTTGAGGTAAAATTCTTAAATTAAATTAAGAAATGTGGCAAATATTTCATAGGGGATGGGAATTTAAAGGAATATTAAGAAATCCGCTCTATAACAATTTAAACTTTCCTGTTAAAATAAATGTAAAATCTGGTGTAATACTCAAAGTAAGACACAAAAAGAATGGAGGAACTTATGCAGACAATTTTAGTGTGTGATGATGATAAGGAAATCGTAGAGGCGATAGAAATATATTTACAGCAGGAAGGATACAATATTTTAAAGGCATATGATGGCGAAGAGGCACTAGAGATCTTAAAAGAAAATGAGGTTCATCTTCTGATCATGGATGTGATGATGCCGCGTCTGGATGGAATCCGTGCAACCTTAAAGATCCGTGAGGAGAGCAGCATTCCGATCATTATTTTATCTGCAAAGACAGAAGATGCGGACAAAATTTTAGGCCTCAACATCGGGGCGGATGATTATGTGGAAAAGCCGTTTAACCCGCTTGAACTGGTAGCGAGAGTAAAATCACAGTTAAGACGTTACACCCAGCTTGGAAATGCAGCTGAGAGCAACGCATCGGTATATACAGTGGGTGGATTGTCGATCAATGATGATTTAAAAGAAGTGACGGTGGATGGAGAAGTGGTGAAGCTGACACCGATCGAGTACAACATACTTTTATTACTGGTCAAAAATCAGGGAAAGGTATTTTCTATTAATCAGATCTATGAGAGTATCTGGAATGAGGATGCAATCGGAGCGGATAATACGGTGGCAGTACATATTCGCCATATCCGTGAAAAAATCGAGATCAATCCGAAGGAACCACGCTATTTAAAGGTTGTGTGGGGCGTAGGATATAAGATCGAGAAGAACTGATTCTGGGAGAGATTCCGTACGCCGGCATACAGGGTAATGGCCGGTACGGGGATGGAGACTTCATATGGAAAAGAAATCATACACATACGGCAGTAAATTAGCGGGCATGATCCTGCACCTGTTTTTTACAGTAATACTTACGGTTGCCGTATATCTTTTGGCATCACTGATCAGTAAAAATATTCTGCAGGTAACGGATATCGGAACAGATAATTTTTTTAATTCCGGATACTATACGAAATGTATGGAGCAAAAATGCAGTGAACTGACAGACTATCTGCATCTGTTGCAAAAAGGTGATAAGCGGAGCGCAGAAGACGACAAGCGTTATCTGCAATATACGAATGAGTTTAAGCGTGAAGATACCAATTTCTGTTACTGGTATAAACAGAACGGGGTGTGGTATACAAACCAGCCGGATTCTGTGGAAGGTCAGGAGTTTGATACACAGACGGTCCTCATGGAGGCAAAGACCATGGGGGATTATCTGCTTTATGATATGGAGAAAAAGGAATTTGGAACGGATATCCGCGGCATGGAGAATTACTTTTTTGACAGTTATAATAACCAGATGTATCTGCCACTGGAAAATGTGGTGCTTGTGATCGGAGTGGATACGGATCTGACGGCAAAAGACGATCTGTATGATGCCGAGATGGAGTATGTAAGACTGCATCCGTGGATCAAAGTCAGTATTGTTGCTGCGCTGGTCAGTCTGATGGGATGGGTATTAAGTCTTGTATATCTGACACTTGCAACCGGACACAGAGATGGGGAAGAAGGAGTTCATCTTAATTTTGTGGACCGGATAAAAACAGAGATCGTGACCGCCGTATTTATTGCAGCAACCAGTGAGCTCATCATGCTTTTGTCCCATGTAAATAATAAAACGTGGAACGTGTCGGGACTGTTGGTCGCATCGGGAACGGTCAGTCTATTGATTGATGTACTGTTTCTCATTTTTTATCTGAGCATGGTGCGCCGGATGAAGGCGGAAGTGATGTGGGAAAACAGCCTTGCATGCTGGTTTGTAAAGGGAATGGACAAGTTTTTTGAAAAACGGACGGTAACAGTGCGTGTGCTTGTTGTTTTTGCGGTCCACATGATCGTTTGTTTCGTGCTGGCCATGGGAACCTTTTATTATCATTCCGTAATCTGTCTGGTACTGCTTTTGATCTTCAGCGGCATGGAAGCATATCTTTTGCTGCGGTCGGCAGTGGAACATTATCAGGTATATGAGGGAGTAGAAAAAATTACGGAAGGTGTTTTGAGCACCAAGATCGACACAGAGGGACTGCATGGTGAAGATAAAAAACTTGCCGAGGCGATCAACAATATTGGCAGCGGTCTTTTACATGCGGTGGATGACAGCACGAAAAATGAGCGTATGAAAGCAGATCTGATCACGAATGTTTCGCATGATATCAAAACACCGTTAACTTCTATCATCAATTATGTGAATCTGATCAAATTAGAGCATATTGATAATGAGCGAGTAAATGGTTATATCCAGATCTTAGATGCCAAGTCGCAGCGATTAAAACAACTTACCGAGGATCTGGTCGAGACCTCGCGTATTACGTCCGGAAATGTCAAACTGGACATGCAAAAAATCGATCTGGTAGAGCTGATCTATCAGACAGCTGGGGAATTTAATGAAAAATTTGAAGCGAAGGAACTTACGATTGTCACGAAACTTCCCAAAACAGAAGTGATGATCAATGCAGACGGCAGACAGCTTTATCGTGTTATTGAGAACCTTTATAATAATGTGGCGAAATATGCGTTAGAAAAAACCAGAGTCTATGTGGATGTGCATGTGCTCGAGGAAAAAGTGACATTTTCCATCAAAAATGTTTCAGAGCGTTCCCTTGCGTTAGAAAACAGCAATGCGGGAGACCTGACGGAGCGTTTTATCCGTGGGGATGCATCAAGAACGACAGAGGGAAGCGGACTGGGGCTTTCCATTGCAAAGAGTCTGACACAGCTTATGGGCGGCATCTTTTTTATTGGAGTGGACGGAGATCTGTTTAAGGCATCGATCACGTTTCCAATTTATAAAGAGTTAACGGATACCGTTGAATGATCTGGAAAATTTACTGACTTCCACACCGGACAGGTCAGATTCACTTTTTAATGCTTTCGATTTAACGTGTAAAAGTACTTGATTTTTATTCATGCTGTCTATATAATTCAAGATAATAGAAAAATGGGCAAAAGAATGGAGGAAACCATGAAATTATACGATAGCGGTGTATATCTCGTAAATGGAAATGAACTGGTACCGGACGGTGCAAATGCCATCGAAGAGGTCAAGGGAAAGACCGGGGCAGCAGTGACAAAAGAGCAGGCGGCAGAAAATACGATTGCTTACGGTATCTTAAAAAATCATAATACATCCGGCAATATGGAAAAGCTTCAGATCAAGTTTGACAAACTGACATCCCACGATATCACATTCGTTGGAATCATCCAGACAGCAAGAGCATCGGGATTAGAGAAGTTCCCGATTCCGTATGTGTTGACGAATTGTCACAACAGCCTTTGTGCAGTCGGCGGAACGATCAACGAGGATGATCACATGTTTGGTTTAACCTGTGCAAAGAAATACGGTGGCGTTTATGTACCGCCTCATCAGGCAGTCATCCATCAGTTCGCACGTGAGATGCTTGCAGCAGGCGGCGCTATGATCCTTGGCTCGGATTCACATACACGTTATGGTGCACTTGGTACCATGGCAGTCGGTGAGGGTGGACCGGAGCTTGTAAAACAGCTTTTAAATAAAACTTATGATATTGATATGCCGGGCGTGATCGGTGTTTATCTGACTGGAACACCGATGAAAGGTGTTGGCCCGCAGGATATTGCACTTGCCATTATCGGAGAAGTATTTGACAAAGGTTATGTAAAGAATAAAGTCATGGAGTTCGTCGGACCGGGCGTTGCAAACTTAAGTGTCGATTTCAGAATCGGCGTGGACGTTATGACCACAGAGACGACCTGTCTTTCCTCCATCTGGAAAACAGATGATAAAGTAAAAGAATTTTATGCAATTCACGGCAGACCACAGGACTACAAAGAATTAAATCCGGGCAGTGTGGCATATTATGACGGAATGATTGAGATCGATCTTTCAAAGATCAAACCAATGATCGCAATGCCGTTCCATCCGAGCAACACCTATACGATCGAAGAGTTAAATGCAAACCTGATGGATATCTTAGATGACTGTGAAAAACGTGCGGAGGTAAGTTTTGACGGTGCAGTTAAACTTGACTTAAAGAGCAAAGTAAGAGATGGAAAACTGTACGTGGATCAGGGTATCATCGCAGGCTGCGCAGGCGGTGGATTTGAGAATATCTGTGATGCCGCAGACATCTTAAAGGGTGCGAGCATCGGACCGGATGAGTTTACTTTAAGCGTATATCCGGCAAGTACACCGATCTATATGGAGTTAGTAAAGAATGGTGCAGTTGCATCCCTGATGGAGACAGGTGCGATCGTTAAGACAGCATTCTGCGGACCGTGCTTTGGTGCTGGCGACACACCGGCAAACAACGCATTTTCCATCCGCCACTCCACCAGAAACTTCCCGAACCGTGAAGGTTCTAAGGTGCAGAAAGGACAGGTTGCTTCCGTTGCACTGATGGATGCACGTTCCATTGCAGCAACAGCCGCAAATAAAGGATTTTTAACCGCAGCAACCGATGTGGATGTAAACTTCAGCAAACCGAAGTACTTCTTTGATAAAAACATTTATGCAAACCGTGTCTTTGACAGCAAGGGTGTAGCGGATCCTTCCGTTGAGATCCAGTTTGGACCAAACATCAAAGACTGGCCGGCAATGAGTGCATTACCGGAAAATATGGTATTAAAAGTCGTATCCGAGATCCACGATCCGGTAACGACCACCGACGAGCTGATCCCATCCGGAGAGACATCTTCCTTCCGTTCCAACCCGCTTGGACTTGCAGAGTTCGCGCTTTCCAGAAAGGATCCGCAGTATGTAGGCCGTGCAAAAGAGATCCAGAAAGCGCAGAAAGCATTAGAAGCCGGAAACTGTCCGTTAGAAGCAGTGGAAGAATTAAAACCGGTTATGGATATTATCGATAAAGCATTCCCGGAGACGAAATTTGAGGACAATCATTCCAATGGTGAGATCGGATTCGGAAGCACGATCTTTGCAGTAAAACCGGGCGATGGTTCTGCACGTGAGCAGGCTGCATCCTGTCAGAAAGTACTTGGCGGCTGGGCAAACATTGCCAACGAGTATGCGACCAAACGTTACCGCTCCAACCTGATCAACTGGGGTATGCTTCCATTTATCATCCCAGAGGGTGAGCTGCCGTTTCAGAATCTTGACTATTTATACATCCCGAATATCCGTAAGGCAGTCGAGGACAAACAGTCTGAGATTACAGCATATGTGATCAAAGATGGCAAGGCAGAAGAGTTTAAGCTTGGACTTGGGGCAATGACCGATGATGAGAGAGAGATCATCTTAAAGGGTTGTCTGATCAATTATTATAGAGGGTAAGATACCAGACTGATGTTTGGAGACATCGGTGCGTGAGCACCGGTGCCTTTTTGCAAAAGGGCAGTTATCGGCAGAAATTCCAGTGAAATCTGATTGCGTTGTCTGTCTGGGAAGGTTATAATGAAAATATTAGATAAGACGGAGGATAACAATTTGGACGAGCAGGAAAAGACAAAAAAGACATCTGAAAAAACGGAATGGGAATTAAAACCACAGTATGTCATCGTTGCATTAGTCGTATTTGTGACTTTTTGCTGCTGTATACTGTTTTTCTTTATGATCTATCGCTATAACGGATTTACAGATTTCTGGAAAAAGCTGTCTTTGATTTTACAGCCGATCATCATCGGAGTTGTGATCGCATATCTTTTAAATCCGATCATGAAATTTTTAGAGGAACATCTGCTTAAATTTTTTGAACCGCGGATGAAAAGTAAACGCAAGGCACAGAAAACGTCACGCGGAATTGCAATTACAGGTTCTCTGGTTTTTTTAGTCGGTATCTGTGTGCTTTTAGTAGCTGCGATCGTACCGTCTATTTCAGCGAGTATCCAGAGTATGATCACATCATTTCCACAGGAAGTGGGAAATCTGACAGAATGGGTAGATGATGTGACAAATGGGGATACAGAACTGGCATCCATGCTCCAGCAGGGAGTGGATAAAGTAACGGATATGGTAGAGTCTTTTTTCCAGGATGACATTTTTTCAAAAGTGCAGACATATCTTTCTTCCATTACAAGCGGCGTGATCTATGGTGTTAAATTTGTCCTGAATGTGATCATCGGACTGATTATTTCGGTCTATGTGATGGCAGATCAGGAACATTTTGCAGGACAGGCAAAAAAAATTGTATATGCAATGTTTAAACCGGTGCGTGCCAATGTTATTGTGGATACTGTCCGTAAGAGTAATGAGATTTTCAGCGGATTTATCAGTGGAAAAATTTTAGATTCAGCGATCATCGGAGTGCTTGCCTATATCGTGCTGGCAATCATGAAAATGCCGGATACAGTGCTGATTGCCGTGATCATCGGTGTCACAAACGTCATACCGTTTTTTGGACCATTTATCGGTGCGGTGCCGTCCTTTATCATTATTGTGCTGCAGAATCCGATACAGGGATTATATTTCCTGATCTTTATCGTTGTATTACAGCAGATCGATGGAAATATCATTGGACCAAAGATCCTTGGCAGTTCTACCGGGTTATCGGCATTCTGGGTTGTATTTGCAATCCTGGTTTTTGGCGGCTTGTGGGGATTCCCGGGAATGCTGCTTGGTGTGCCGCTTATGGCAGTGATTTATTATGTGGCACAGAAAACAGTATCTTATTTCTTAAAAAAACGCGGACTTACGACAGATACATCGGCATACGTATATCTGACAAAGGTTGATAAAGAGAATAACCAGCCGGTTTATGACAAAAATCCGTCTAAAAAAGAACTGAAAAAGCATCATGAAAAGCACATGAAAGAACCGGTAGAAGAGAGTAAAAAAGTAGAAAAAGATCAATGACCAAAAAGAGGGTATGGCAGACTGCAAACCCTCTTTTTTTGCCTGTATTATGGCATTTTTTCTACGATTAATTTTTGACATCTATATGTGCGTATGATAAACTAAGAACAAAAGAAACAGCAAAAGAATAGCACGTTCTGAGGTGGCATAATTTGGATAAATATGAATATAAATTAAAGCTGGATCAGATGAAATCACTGACTGCTGAACATAATTATGAAAAGGCAGCGGAGATAGCTGATACAATTAACTGGAATAAAATAAAAAATGTAAATGCGCTTGTAAAAGTTGGAGAAATTTATGAGAATACTGGTCGTCTTGAAGACAGTCGTGAAGTGCTGCTTATGGCATATGACAGATCACCGATCGGAAGGATGATCATTTTTCGTCTGGCAAAAGTTGCAATCAAAATGAAAAATTTTGATGAGGCGAAGGATTACTATCAGGAATTTGTAGAGATTGCCCCACATGATAATTTAAAATATGTGTTGAAATATGAGATCTGCAAAGCTCAGGGAGCAGATATAGAGACTCTGATTGGGATTTTAGAGGAGTTAAAAGAGCAGGAATATACAGAAGAATGGGCATTTGAACTTGCATGTCTGTACCACAAGGCAGGTATGGCAGATAAATGTGTGGATGCGTGCGATGAACTGGTTCTCTGGTTTGGAGACGGTCCGTATGTAGAGCGTGCACTAGAGCTGAAGATGATCTATCAGCCGTTAAACAAACAGCAGGAAGAAAAATACCGTAGATTCTGTCAGAGACGTGAGGGTGTTGTTGAGGTCAGACCGGAGGAGGAGCTTGATTCGGGTGAGATTGTAAATGAGACAGTGCAGATACCGGATGTGAAACTTTCACCGGAGCGGTTTAATACACAGAATCTGCAGGAAGAACTGCAAAAGAGCATGCAGCAGATCATGCAGGCAACGGAAAAAGAAACTGTTACCGACAGTATGGACAATATTAAAAAACTTGTGGAGGAAATCCCATATCTGCAGCTTCCGAAAGATGAACATGAACAGTCCGGGGAAGATGAAGATACGCCCGATCATATAGAGACGGATCATGAGATTGATGACTCGTTAAAGATCAATTTCAAAGAACTGCTTGCGGAAGAACATGACGGCCAGATTGGAATGTATGTGCCGGAGAAAACGGCGTTAGAGCATCAGATCACGGGGCAGATGAGCATTGAAGAGGTGCTTGCTGAGTGGGAAAAGACGAAATATGCCGCAGAAGTTGCGTTAGAAGATGCAAAGCAGCGCAGGCTTGAATCAGCAAAAGCGCGTGCCCTGCAGGAAGCAGAAGAGATTATGGGGCGTCTTGCAGATATTATTCCAAAGCTTGATGCAGGTGTTGCAACCAAAGATATACTGCAGGATCAGTACATAGAGGGCAAGCCGTTAGAAAATGACAGGGCAGCAGCTATGGTTGCAAACATGAACCAGATTTTACAGGAAGAGATAGAGCGCCTTTCAACAGAGACGGCAGATATCGATAAACAGCTTGCAGAGGCAGCCGAAGCAGCGACGTCTAAAACGTCACCGGAGACAGCACCACAGGAAGAAACGCCAGAGCTGGAAGTGAATGCGCCAGAAATTGCAGAAGAAGTATCTGGAATCATGCAGGAGACAGAGAGTGGGGAAATACCAAAGGAAGATCAGGTAGAGGAAATTCAGCCGGATGTGGAAAGTGAGGATCTTTCAACAGAAGATCCGGTAGAAGAAGTTGTGGATAGCAAGGAAGAAGAAACACCGGCAGAAGAGACACCCGCAGAGGACAACGCTGACATCGCTACTGCAGATACCATCGACCTTGGCAAAGTGGTAACAGAGCAGGCACTGGCTGAGGCAGTAGAGCATATTGTTGATACGGAAAGCGTTCTTCCGGAGATTCCAGAGCCTGAGGATGAGACTGGTTTTGAGGCAGTTACATCACTGAGTGAAGAGTTACGTGGGATATTTACCTATTTTGTTTCAATCAAAGGAATGGAAGAACAGCTATGCCAGGCACTTACGGGATCTGCAAGACATTTGGTGGCAGGAAAGGATGCTTCTACCGGAAATATGGTGATCCAGGGTGGCAGTGGAAGTGGAAAAACAGTGCTTGCAACAGCTATGGTAAAAGCGCTGCAGAAAGAAACCGGAAAACCAAAGGGTAAGGTTGGAAAGATTGAAGCTTCCACACTGAATAAAAAAGATGTGGCATCGCTGTTAAAGAAAGTTTCGGGGGGATGTCTGATCATCGAAAAAGCCGGAGATATTTCCAAAGAAACCGCAGTCCGGCTGTCACTTCTTCTTAAAAGTGATACAAGCGGATTATTTGTCATTATGGAAGATACGCATCGTGGAATCGAGAAGGCACTCGGCAGGGATGAGGGATTTGCGTCCCGCTTCTCCGAGAAGATCAATATTCCGATATTTACCAGCGATGAACTTGTTTCGTTTGCAAAAGCATATGCGAACGAACTTGGTTATACGATAGATGAGATGGGAATTTTGGCACTTTATAACAGCATTAGTAATATTCAGAAATACGACAGGGCAACAACGCTCACAGAAGTAAAGGAAATTGTGGATGATGCGATTCGCAAATCTGAAAAAGGCGGTTTACGAAAAGCATTTAGTATCATCACTTCCAGAAGATATGATGATGAAGATTATGTGATTCTTCGCGAAAAAGATTTTGGAATCTAAAATATACGGGCTATAATCATGACATAAAAATAAAGGGGTGTAAGGGTATGGCTAATTTTTCAGAGTTGGATCGCTATTTATTTGGACAGGCGACGCATTACGAGATTTACCGCAAGCTGGGAGCTCATTTTACGGATCAATATGGAATCCGTGGTGTATGTTTTGATGTGTGGGCTCCAAATGCTGCAAGAATCTGGGTGATTGGTTCCTTTAACGGATGGGACGAAACAGCAGATGAAATGAAACGGCTAGAGCCGGATACCATGGGAATATTTGAATTGTTTATTCCGGGTATAGAAGAAGGGGCATTGTATAAATACCTGATTGAGACGAAAGATGGAAAACGTCTTTATAAGGCTGATCCATACGCAAATTATGCGGAGCTTCGTCCGGGAACGGCGTCTGCTGTCACGGATATAGAACATTTTAAATGGACCGATGAAAAATGGATGGAAGAACGTGCAAACACCAAAGATGTCTATGCCAAGCCTATGGCAATCTATGAGGTGCATCCGGGTTCCTGGAAGCGTCATCCGGGCAGAGAGGATGATGGATTTTACAGTTACAGGGATCTTGTAAAATATCTGATTCCATATGTGAAGGAGATGGGATATACACATATTGAGCTGATGGGTATTTCAGAGTATCCGTATGATGGTTCCTGGGGATATCAGGTAACCGGTTATTATGCACCGACCTCCCGTTACGGAACGCCGGAGGACTTTGCATATTTTGTCAATGAATGCCACAAGCATAAGATCAGTGTTGTCTTAGACTGGGTGCCGGCACATTTCCCGAAAGATGCGCATGGACTGGCTGAGTTTGATGGAACATGTTTATACGAATATGCGGATCCAAGAAAGGGAGAACATCCGGACTGGGGTACAAAGATATTTGATTATGGAAAGAATGAAGTCAAGAATTTCCTGATCGGCAGTGCCCTGATGTGGATCGAGCATTATCATATTGACGGACTGCGTGTGGATGCAGTGGCATCCATGTTATATCTGGATTATGGAAAGCAGCCGGGACAGTGGATTCCAAATAAATACGGCGATAATAAAAATCTGGAAGCAGTTGAGTTCTTTAAGCATGTCAATACACTGATCCTAGGAAGAAACCCGGGGGCAGTTATGATCGCTGAGGAGTCTACGGCATGGCCGAAAGTGACCGGACGCGTGGAAGACGATGGACTGAACTTCAGTTATAAATGGAATATGGGATGGATGCATGATTTCCTGGATTACATGAAGCTTGATCCATATTTCCGCAAGGATAATCATCATAAAATGACTTTTGCCATGAGTTATAATGAGAGTGAAAAATATATTCTCGTGCTTTCTCATGATGAGGTGGTACACCTGAAATGTTCCATGATCAATAAGATGCCTGGCGAGATGGAAGATAAATTTAAAAACCTGATGGTCGGTTATGCATTTATGATGGGACATCCGGGCAAAAAACTCTTGTTTATGGGACAGGAATTTGCACAGCTTCAGGAGTGGAGTGAGGCAAGGGAATTAGACTGGTATTTACTGGAGAATCCAGCTCATCAGCATATGCAGAACTGGGTAAAGAAGTTATTACATATTTATCAGAAAAACCCGGCGCTTTATGAACTTGACAGTAGTTGGGGCGGATTTGAATGGATCAATGCCAATGATGCGGAACGCAGTATTTTCAGTTTTATCAGAAAGAGCAAAGATGGAAAAAATAATCTGCTCTTTGTATGCAATTTTACACCGGTAGAGCGCAAAGACTATCGCGTAGGTGTGCCAAAACATAAGACCTATAAACTGATCTTAAACAGTGAAGACGCAGAATTTGGTGGAAATGGCAAAGAATGTCCGGTAAGTTATAAATCCGTGCCACAGGAATGTGACGGAAGACCGTACTCGTTTGCATATCCACTCCCGGGATTTGGTGTGGCAGTATTCCGCTACTAAGAGCAGTATAAAATGACAATACAGCATTTGGAATTGTATCAAAAAACTTAATAAATGTGCTGATGTATCCGATATATACATCAGCTATGGATGGCGCAGATATTTCAGGGAAGTGAAAGTATGCGCCATTCTTTTGTCCTGATATGGGCCCGGTGTGCAACCACAGAAATGACAAGGAGAGTCGGATCATGAGAATAGATAACCAACAACAGCAAAATAAAGGAGTAACGGATTTAATGCCGCAGACAGGCGCGGCAGAAGAAAAAAAAGGAATCCAGTTGTTTGCGGATGCGGTAAAAACGGAGAGTAGTAAAAAAAACGCAGGGAAGACGTCTTTTCAGGCAAAAGAGGTTACTTATCTGAATCCGGCAAAAGAGGAAAAAAAGACAGTCATAGATGAAGTCGAGCAGGCAGGTGCTATGGATGCGGGAGAGCGAAAAGCACAGATGGCGGTGCTTGCGGAAACGACTTCGCCGGAAGATTATAAAAAAATGCAGGAAGATGGTTTTTCACTGGATGATACCACAAGCAATAAGATCGTAACTGTGACGGATAAGATCAAAGCACAGCTTGCAAAGGCAGGTGTGGATATTTCCAAATTTGGAGATGATCTTGATTTTGAACAGCTTGCACAGATCACAGGAAGCCCGGAACTTGCGGCCCAGATCGCAAACAGTCTGCGGGAAGCGGATCTGCCGCTTACGGATGATAATTTTAAACAGATTGCAGAAACAGTAGATATGGCAGACTCTTTATCCCCATTGGATGATGGGGCTGTAAAATATCTGATTGATAATCAGTTAGAACCTACAGTGCAAAATATCTATTTTGCCGAGCATTCTGCAAGTGCAGGCTACATTCCAGCAGAACAGCAGGATATTTCTTCTTTCCTTCCACAGGTGAAGAATATCATTGTGTCAGCAGGACTGGAAGTAAATGATGATACCATTGCAACCAGTAAGTGGATGTTAGAAAACGATATACCGCTGACGAAGGAGAATCTTACTTATGCACAGGCTTTGCGCCAGACGGAACTGACCACGGGATCAGAAGCGGTCGCAGGACTATCAGCAGAGGCACTTGGCGAAGGAAAAAGCGCACAGGATGCGGTGATCTTATCTGGCTATACCTGGATGGAGCAGGCAAAAGACGCTGTGGATACCGTGGAGAATGCCACGGATGAGGATCTTGTCTATATTGTGGAAAAGGGACTGCCGCTTACATTAGACAGCTTAAGGGAGGCTGCGGCAAACCGGGTATCGGGAGATCAGTCAGTGGGAACTGTGGCGTCAGTCTCAAAAAGTCAGTCAGCAGGGACCGCGTCATCGGCATCAGAAAGTCAGACTGTGGGAACTGTGGGAACTGTGGCGTCGTCTGAAAACCAGAGTGAAGACGCAGTGCAGAGCAATGCGAACGAGAGTTATGCACAAAAAAACCAGCAGCTTTTGACGGCTCGCAGACAGTTAGAAGAAATCCGTCTTGCAATGACGGCAGAGGCAAATTACCGTCTGTTAAAACAGGGCATTTCCATTGATACTGAGCCGTTGGTAAAACTGGTGGAACAGCTGAAAGATCAGGAAAATGAATATTATAGAAACCTTTTAATGTCTGAAGGTGTGGATGCAAGTGAGGAACAGGTGGAACTTTTCGGAGAAGTCGATAAAAAGGTTACCGACATGCGTTATGTTCCTGCATATGTGCTCGGAATGAAAGATGCCGAAGTGTCGACGATCGATGGTGTCCATAAAGCAGGCATGGAACTGAAAAGTTCCTTTGAAAAGGCAAGTCAGCAGTATGAGACGCTGATGACAGCGCCGAGAGCCGATCTGGGAGATTCCATCCAGAAAGCATTTCGCAATGTGGATGATATTTTAAACGACCTTGGTATGGAACTGACAGATGAAAACCGTCGTGCGGTTCGAATTCTGGGATATAATAGTATTGAAATCACACAGGATTCTGTGCTCCAGATGAAAGCAGCAGATGAAGAAGTACAGCGTGTCTTCAAAAATATGACACCTGCGGTTGTTACACAGATGATAAAACGTGGAATCAATCCGCTGGAAATGGATTTTACATCACTGAACCAGGAAGCAGAGAGTATTAAAAGTGAGGAGCTTGGTGGGGAAGATAACCGCAGATTCAGTGAATATCTCTGGAAAATGGAGCAGAATCATGAGATCAGTGAGGAAGAACGCAGTTCTTATATAGGAATCTACCGCCTGATCCGGCAGGTGGAAAATACGGATGGTGCCGCAATCGGTGCACTGATACAGCAGGGAGCACCGCTTACGATGAAAAATCTTCTGACGGCTGTGCGTTCCGAAAAGCGCAGCAGTAAGATGGATTATTCTGTGGATTATAATTTTGATGGTGTATCCGGTACATCCAATGGCAGTTCTATTACTGACCAGATAGAGGCGGCTTATCAGAATAATTGTTTAAAAGATGCATCAGAATTATTGACACCGGGACGTACAAAAGTATTATTTGAGCAGGATTCTGACTGGGAAAACATGACACCCGAGGAATTTAAGGCGGCACTGGCACAGGCAAAAGAACAGACAGATGAGAGTGGCATTGATGCGGATTACGCAAAAGAGCAGCTCGCACAGTTAGAACAGGCGGCAAATGCAGATGAAAGTATCTATCGTATTTTGGACAAATATGATATTCCAAATACGGTGTCAAATGTGCTGGCAATGGAATCCATGCTGTACCAGCGAAATCAGATGTTCCGTAAAATTTTTGGAAGCAGTACGGCGGACCATAATGGAGACAATCAGGTAGATGCAGATGATTTAGAAGCGATTAAGCAGGAACTGTTAGAGGAATTTGGGGAAGCTGTTTCGGAACCGGCAGATATGGCGGTCGCACAGGAGAAATTAGGTGAACTTGCAGAAAATGTGATGAAGACGATGATAAACAGCGATCATGTGACAAGTCTTGATGTGCGTGAGATGAAAATGCTCTCTGCACAGCTTTCTGTAAACAGTATTCTTGCAAAAGAAGAACAGTATGCGGTTCCGGTGATGGTTAATGACGAGCTGATGAATGTTTCCGTTAAGATTGTGCGCGGTGTAGACAAAAAGGGAATTGTCGATATTATGATGGAAAGTGAATTGCGCGGAAAGATTGCGGCGACATTCCAGGCAAAGGAAGATGGGATACATGGACTGGTCGCCACAGATTCAGAGGAGACTGCGGAACTTTTTAAGGAGCAGACGCAGAATCTTATGGATTCGCTTGGTGGAGAGAATGATGATGTTACAGAATTACATTGTGCACACATTGAAGATCTGGATCTGAAACATTTCTCCATGGGAGCATTTGGAGTTGATGCAAAGGATGAGTCCCGGACTTCTGAGGATCAGGAGACTTACCGTGTGCAGACTTCACGTTTGTATGGAATTGCAGAACATTTTATCAAGGCAGTAAAAGGAACACTTGCAAACGAGGCATAAAAATTGATATCCGCACTACATAGATTCCGATAGATAATTTTGGATTCCGATATAGATGGCATTCACAAGCTGATGTTGATAGTCGTCTGTCAAAAGAAGATCTGCCTCTGTTGGATTGCTTAGAAACCCACACTCTACAATAACGGTAGGTGTGGGTGTTTTTTTGAGCAGATAATAGCTTTCATTTGCCTTTGCAACGCGATGGTTATCAGGATCAACATTTGCGATCAGGCTGTTCTGGATCGTATCTGCCAGTTTTTTCCCTTCCTGCGACTGACCAAAATAAAATACCTGGGCACCGCAGACTTCCGGAGACGGATAACTGTTCTGATGCAGGCTGACTGTAAAGATGGGAGCTGCATCTGTGATGATTTTACAACGATTTTGCATATCTTCCGCTTTTTTGTTTGTGCTTCCCTCTGAATAAAGACCGGTATCTGAGTCTCGTGTTAAAATAATCTGAATGGAATCCTGTTTGAATTTATCCCGTAGTTTCAGTGCAAGTGCAAGATTGATGTCTTTTTCCATTGCATCATTGATGCCGACTTTGCCCGGATCAATCCCTCCGTGCCCGGCATCAATTACAATTGATAACTTACCGGAAGGTGTGTCAATCTGCCTGGTGCCGCCGGTAAGTTCTGTATTGTTTGCAGAATCTGTACCGGATGTATCTGGCAGACCGGTTGTGTCTATGTGACTGTTTTGTACAAGTATGGCACTTTGGCTTCCAAGAAAAAAAGCGGCGATCACAAGACAGACAGCCATGATAAGTTCTATCTTTTTTTTCATAAAAAAATCCCGGAGTATCGTTTGTATAAAATATTCACGATATCCGGGGTTTATGTCATAATAAAACGATTTAATTAATGTATTTAATGATAGTGTCCCATATAGAAGGCAGTTCTAAGCCGAGTTTCCAGAAGGAACCGCCGGCAAGCTGGTTTTCCTGAAGAACTTTTAATTTTTCTTCCAGGGAAGCAGCATCCTCCACCCATATTTTGTAAGTGACACCATTATTTTCGTACTGTACATAATATTGACCATCAGCATCGGACCATACCGGCTCGGCTGCGTTTGTACTGATCAGTTTTTGAATTTCTGCCATGTTTGTTGCATAGGAGTCTAAGGTAAAAAGCTGGTAGCTGTCAGCGGAATCACTGGCACCGGCTTCTTCACCGGCAGCCTGCGCATCGGCAGCAGCATTGTCTGTCTCATCTGCATTATCGCCGTTATTGTCAGATGTCTGCGTTGTGCTGTCAGTACCTGTGGTATCATCAACAGGTGTCTCAGACCATACGCGGGCATAAAATGGCATGCCTAAGATCAATTGGTTGGCAGGAACTTCTTTTAAGGTATTGGCAACTCCCTCTTTTACGAAACCGATGGAAGCTACAGATCCTGCTTCCTCGGAACCGGAATAATGTTCATCGTAGGCCATGACAACGACATAGTCTGCAAAAACTGCCTGTTCTGCACGGTTATAAAATGCGGTATAACTGGTAGGGACATAATCGTCCACAGAAAGGACAATGCCATTATTTGCACATTTTAAGGACAACTCCCGTATAAATTGAATGTAAGAGTTACCGACTTCAGAACTTAATGCTTCAAAGTCGACATTGATGCCGTCAAAATTATACTGAATGGCTGCAGAAATCAGGTTGTTGATCAGATTTTCACGTTTGGACGTATAAGTTAAAACGGATGTGGTATCGACATCTTTGTTTTCCAGATTGCTTACAAGAGCCCAGACTTCAATGCCGTTCTGGTGGCAGTAATTTACATAGTCAGAGCTTGCAAGTGAAGCAATGTTTCCGTTATTATCATTCAGATAAAACCATGTAGGGGAAATAACATTGATCCCCTTGGTGTTCTGGAGTACAGATGCAATCGTTGTATTGGCATCTGCATTTGTGATCTGATGCCATGCCATATTGATCTTGAAATCTTTTTGAATATGTGTAAATTCTTCTGCGACGTAATCGCTGGCCAGTGTTTTTGTGGATGTTGTTCCCAGTGCCTTTGATTTGATATATCCAATAATACCATCTGCAGTGGATACTTTTGTCCAGGTATCGCCAGTCTCTAAAATGGTAACTTCCGTATTTTTATCAATATCTGCAAGGATTGGACTCTTGATACCGCCTTTTTGACGGAGTTGTGTTTTTTGTTTTGACGTTGCAGTTGTGTAATCGCCCCATGCAGTCGTAAGAATCACACGGTTTGGTGAGTCAAGCACTTCATAGGAAAAATCGGAGTACAATTTTAAAAAATCGATTGCAATATATGCAGTCTGGGCATCTGCCTTGACAATGGCATAATCTAAGGAATGGGAATCCTTTGTCACATAATAACTGGTGCTGTCTGCATCCGCAGAAACGAGATCTGTCGCAGTTGTGTATAGAAGTTTGTTTTCATTGTGATCCCAGTAAAAACGGTCATTCAGATAAGACCGTACTGTTTCGTAGTCAAGATAGACAGTTCCATTCAGAAGCTTTCCTTTTGCTTCAAGAATCTGGTTATTTAAGATCAAAGCTACTTCCTGTTCATTAGACAGATTATAATAATCCGATAAATTCATATGTTCTTTGGAAGGTGTATATTTTTCAATCATGCTTCCGAGAAGCATAAAACAGATGATGACAATGATCAGTGCGCCAGCGGCTAAAATAGGGACAAATTTTTTCTTCATGTTAAGAACCCTCTTCTTCTTAAGAATTATCGTTTGTGTTCCTATTGTAGCATAATGATATGTAAAATCAAAGTTATTTACTTTTATTTTACGGCAGAGCCTATGTTCGGTAAAACTCTGCCGTTTCTTTTTTTCGGATTTGTATGTTGCCTTAGATATTCTTTTTATTCTGACGGGGTGGGCATTGAGGTACTCCATCCCTGTCAATCGTTTATAATCTCAAATGTTTGTTTTCTTTATTTTATCAAAATGTAATTCTGTCAACACCCCCTCATTGAATATATAATCTCTCATATAAGAATTTTCTTCTGTGACGGAAAGTTCTTCTGTGACCTCTTTTGAATTGCTTGGTACACCTTCGAACCAAATGGTTGTCCCCATATGTTCTAAGGAAGAGAGTTCTAAGTAAAGCTTTTTCATATGTTCAGAATCCAATGTAGTTATCCCCCGTTTTTACTTACTGTATGACAAAGCGGATCAAAGTCCTTTGTTCTCAAAAGGAAATTCGCTGGTTACAATTGTGTGATATATTAAGAAAATAATTTCTACAGGAACTTTTCAGCAGATAAATTCCTGCAGAATGGAAAAGTGTTCTTTTTTTATATGAAATGGATCCGGAATAGATGGAAGGCCGCTTAAGGAAATCTGGTAAAGACGGGAAAAATCATGAATCTGTTTTGGACTTTCCGTTCGTGTCAGACAGTAAAAACCTTCCCCAAGGTTTGTATAGTGATTGAGCGATTCTAATAATTCCCGATATTGCCGGATGTTCCATGGTGAGAGATTTCCGATGACAAGTTTTCTGTCACAGCGCAGAAATTCATTGATACAGCACTCATCAAAATTTCCAAAATCAAAAATCAGGATATGGTATCCCTGATTATACAGATCGGGCAGTTCATCTGGCATTACCTCTGGATAGTAATCCACTCCATGAATACGAAAAACAGCCCGGCTGCCAATTAAGCCGCATCTGCAGTGAAGTGTAGTTTCAGATGGAATTGCTGAAAGATTTTTCCTCTTATGCAACTCTAACAGTGCAGTTTTTTTATGCAGCTTTGAATGGCAGAGGTTTGAAAGTGCAATGGCAAGGTGTGTTACACCGGCACCGGCTGTACAGCCTAAAATGCCTATGGTAAGTCTCTTATTGTAATCAGTTCTTCCGATGTTCCGGATGGGGTATCAGCTCCTTTCGTTGTAGGATTTGCATAATAAGACGTTCCTTTTCCGGAGTCACATGAAAAGGATTGGTGTCTTCAGGAAAACAATAGACCGGATTTTTCAGATATCTGGCATATTTTTTTGCTGCATTTTTATTGCCATGGTTACAGATATATATATGAGTGTCAGCATTTTTAAGCTGGCTGGTAAAAGCAAGTGTATCTGCGACATCCCATGGACTTCCGCTTAACAGGATAAATGTCAGGTTAAAATGTCCGAAATCAACATACTCACTGGCGTGAGTGCCAAAATCCCTTACCCGGATCACGGATGATGAAACAGGATCTTCAATTCCGGGACCGTAACAGGGCGTGGCAGTAAAATTTTTTGACTGAAAGACTCCCTGATTTTCTGTGAGCGAAATACCTGCCTGAGTCATGGATATAAGGTTGTCAGAATGATCCATTGGTATATAACAGCAGGGAATATGTTTGTGATTCAATGTGTTTACCAGGGATACTGAAAAAAATGTTGCACCGGCACCCGAACGGCTGCCAATTACGGCTATGTTTTTTATGAGATGTGAAAAAGAATGACACGCAGAATGTCTTTTTTTGAATGCCTGTCTAAAGATAAAATTATTTTTTGCCGGAGTTTTTCTACCTGCAAATTCTGACAGTGCAAGCATAAGATCTGTGGCTGTCTGGTATCTGGAATTAAGATCCGGATCGGCAGCTTTTTCTATAATATGCGTGAGAGTTTCAGAACAGGCAGATGTGCATGCTTTCACGAGTGTTTCTAACACTTTCCCAAGAGAATAAATATCGGAAGCGGTAGTCACGGCATATCCGTTAAGGGCTTCCGGCGCTGCATATCCATCTGTTCCGTATAACTGGAAATTTTTACCGAAAACGGTAATAAATGAAGCGATTCCAAAGTCGATTATTTTTATCTGATTTCCACATAATATAATATGCTCCGGTTTTAAATCCTGATACAGGATAGGGTATGGAGATAAATGATGCAGATAATCAAGGACGGCACAAATCTGTATGCCGTAATTTATTAATTGTTCCTCTGGAATTGTTTCCTGACGGAGAATAAGATCCTCCAGTGAATCACCCTGAATAAATTCTTCTATCATATAAAAAAAACGATCATCTTCGTCGATATCATATATGAGGGGGATGCCAGGATGATTAAGATTCTTCAGAAGGTCGGCTTCCTTTAAAAGCTGTTCTTCTGAAAAGTTGGAAGTGTTTCGTGCAGTGTCTTTGGGGATACACTTAATGGCACGATAAACTTTCAGTTTGAGATGTTCGGCAAGATAGACAGTGCCGCTGCTGCCGGCACCAAGAGTCGAGATAATACGGTATTTGCCAAACAATAATGTGGTATCTATGCGATATCCGCTCCTTTCCGAGCGTGTCATATTCGCATCTCATGCATAGTTTATATCATGAATTATTTTATATTGCAACTTCTTTTGTAATCTTTGTGTAATATAGACAAAGATTAGTGCCTATAATACAGCATATGTTACAGAAAAAGAGCAGGTATGGTTTTAGAAAGTTTTAATAATGGTATACTTTACATCGATATTGCATTTGTTTATAATAGATGTACAGTTTACAAGGTTTTCCGGATAAAAGGAAGTGATTGTATGAAAATTGAAAAAGTAAATGATAATCAGATTCGGTGCACACTGACGAGAGAAGATTTAGCAGAACGTCAGATCAAGTTAAGTGAGCTGGCATACGGTACAGAAAAGGCCAAGATGCTGTTCCGTGACATGATGCAGCAGGCTGCATACGAGTTTGGATTTGAGGCAGATGATATTCCGCTGATGATAGAGGCAATTCCACTCTCGGCAGATACCATTATATTAGTCATTACAAAGGTAGAATATCCGGAGGAGCTTGATACAAGATTTTCCAAGTTTTCTGATCCGGATCCCGAGGATTTATATGATGATACCATGGCAGGTGGGAATGCTCCGGTTTCAGAGGGAGCAGATGATATACTTGGAATATTCAAAAAACAACAGGAATTAAGAAATGCGGCAAAAACGCAGCAGAATGACAATTTCGTACCGTCAGATGGCGGTCAGAAAGAAAAAGAAGATCCGGTCAAGGTCCTTGTAGACATCACGAAATTGTTTATGTTTCAGAATCTTACTGAACTGTCAAAGCTTGCTGTTGTGTTAGGCGATTTTTATAAGGGCAAAAATGACCTGTATGAGGATGTTACAACACACAGGTATTATCTTCTGGTAAGTAAGAGCAGCCAGTCACCGGAAGAGTTTAATAAAGTGTGCAATATTTTATCTGAGTATGGATCACAGCAGGCATATTCACCTGCGACAGAGGCATTTTTTGGTGAACATTATAAACTTGTTATAAAGGGAAAAGCACTGCAGATGCTTGCTGCATTATAATGGTTTGCCGATTGACAAATCCACGCGGATATCAAAAAAGGATCGTGAAGATGAAATCATTTTCACGATCCTTTTTCATTCATAGAAAATTATGTCCTATAGAAATTTTATGCCGGTAAAATACTATGCAAGATCTTTTGCAAGGAAATCATTGATCTCTTTTACAAGAGCATCCGGCTCAATTCCATGAACCATAGCGGCCTCTTCGATGGTCTCCATCTGGGAAGATGGGCATCCAAGACAATGCATACCGATATTTAAAAGAATTGGCGCGATGTTTTCGTCAATCTGAAGCAGTTCGCCGATCATAGTAGATTTTGTTACCTGTGTCATATAGTCCTCCTTATAAAAAAATAGGTGTTTTTAGTTTTTTATCACAGCTTATTATGCCTGGATGTGGTCATTATAATACGAATCGACAGGGATTGCAATCAGTTCCATCAGAAGTACGAAAAAATAAACATGGAGGGGCAATGAAAAAATTTATGATTTTTCAAACAATCTGCTCTTTAGAGAAAGTGTGTTGAAACCGATATATACAGCAGAGAATTGGGACATGGAATGTCGGAAATACAGCATGGATGCGTGGCGAAGACAATAGAAGGAGAAGAGAATGAGAATAAATTACAATGTGTCAGCAGCGATTGCGAATAAACATTTACTTGGAATTGAGGATAATTTAAGTGCATCGATGGAACGGCTTTCATCGGGACTTAAGATCAACCATTCCAAGGACAATCCGGCAGGAATGGCTATTTCCAACAAGATGAAAGCACAGATTGACGGTTTAAACAGGGCTTCCCAGAATGCATCGGATGGTATTTCCGTAATTCAGATCGCAGATGGTGCGTTGAGTGAAACGACCAGTATTTTACAGCGTATGAGAGAACTTTCCGTGCAGGCAGCGAGTGATGCAACAATGACACCGGCGGATAAAGAAGCAATCCAGAAAGAAATCACTTCATTAAAAGATGAAGTTGACCGTATTTCTACAGATACAGAATATAACAGCAAATCACTTTTAGATGGTTCATTAGATACCAGGGTTTACACCAAAAATGCAACAAGAGTGGACATTTCTGATCATGTGAAAGCAGGACAGTATCAGCTTTCCATTGATACTGCAGCTACACAGGCCGGACCGGTAACAGCAAATCAGAATTATAATTCCACAGCACCGGTCGGTGCGTCCGGAACAATGAGTATTAATGGTTCTAAAGTAGAGATAGAGGCAACCGATACTTATGCAGAGGCTTTTGAGAAGATCAGAAATGCAGCAGAGACTGGTGAAACAACCGTTAAGATTGAAAAGAATGGAGCACTTTCATTTACCGCAGAACAGTACGGAATGTCAAGCATCTTAGAGATCGCATTTGATGATAAGCAGCTTGCTAATGCACTTGGATTTACAGCAGCCGGAGGAAACAGTGTTGTAGAAGATCCAGAGAATAAAGGCAGCTATGTATACGGACAGATTCAGAATGGCAAAGTGATCGTACCTTCCGGTACGGATGCCAAAGTAACGCTCACAAAACCGGGTGATGGAACCGGGTTTGGTGATACAGCTACAGTAAAAACAGATGGAAATAAGATTACGGTTACAGACAGAGCCGGATTTGAGATGTCATTTCTTGCTGATGCAGGTTATACGGGTAAGCTGGATTTTGATGTCACGGATATCGGAACGATGGCACTTCATATTGGAGCAAATGAGGATCAGGAAACAAGAGTGCGTATTCCGGAGGTTTCCTGCAAGAGCCTTTACATTGATGATGCAGACGTGACGACTGTAAATGGAGCAGGCAGAGGTATCACACAGTTTGACGATGCCATTTCAAAGGTCAGTGAAGTGCGTTCAAGACTTGGTGCATACCAGAACCGTCTTGAGAGTACGGTATCAAGCCTGGATACGTTTGAAGAAAATATGACAGGAGCCCAGTCACGACTGACAGATGCGGATATGGCATCGGAAATGACAGATTATACACATCAGAATGTATTAAATCAGGCAGCAATCTCTGTTTTGACACAGGCAAATGATCTGCCACAGCAGGTATTGCAGATTCTGCAGTAACAGGAGGGATCTGTTTTGAAAAAAGAACAGATAATGGATTTTACAAGAAGGATCAGTCAGAGTAACAGAGGCGGTCTGGTTATTGTAATCTATGACATATTTTTTGCGTATATTGAAGATGCAACAGAGGCATATAATGACGAAAAATGGGAAAATTATAAGATGGCATTGCGGAATGCTTCAAAGGCAGTCAGTGAATTGATTTCATCGCTTGATTTTTCCTATGAACTTGCAGGAGAGTTATATCGCATTTATGTATTTTGCAGGGAGACGCTTGCAAAGGCAATGTATAAAAGGGACTTAAAAGAAGTTGAACTTGCAGAGAGCCTGATGAAAAAGCTTTACACGGCGTTTGCGGAGGTAATGAAAGAGGATACCTCCGCACCGCTTATGCGCAACACCCAGCAGGTTTATGCCGGGTATACATATGGAAAAAAAGATTTGGTTGAGACGTATCAGGATTTGGATACTTCCAGAGGATTCTTAGTATAGGAATCCTCTATTTTTTTTATGCTTGCAAGTAAAAATTTATAGCGCATTTGCACAGAATATAGTTCATAAATGCAGCAATCAATCATGTCCGGGTCAATCACATTTTCCAAATTACGGTATGCGTCCTGCAGATCCTGCGCAGTCTGATGGAGGTCATTCATTAGCACCGTATAATGCGTATCATTTGTTTTTTCTGGTTGAAAAAAACGAAACATATCATTCCTCCGTCTGAAAAATTCTTTATTTTTAGTATAATCACAAAATTACCATTCTATACAAAAAACGGAAAAATTGTAAGAAACTATTTGCATAAAATATGTCCGAATGAATAAATTTGATAAAAAGAAAAGACGATCTTAGAGAGCGGATCGTATCAAAATGGGAGAGATATATATGCCGCAGATACAGGGAGAATGGGCGATTATAGGTGTTCTGGGTGTGGTTCTTTTTATTATCGTCATTGGGAAAAAAATGCAGGTGCTGTTAAATTTTATGATTCGTGTTGTTTTAGGCGGGATCGGAATTATTTATGTAAATGATTTCTTTGCTTCACAGGAAATTGCGATTAGTGTGGGACTAAATCCGGTTAGTCTTTTGACAGTTGGAATCCTTGGTATAGGCGGATTTGCGCTGCTTTATGGAATTTTGGCATGTAAATTTTTGTGAACAATCTACAAAGATAGGCTATTTTGAAAAAAGGTATAGACAAACCCAAAAAGCATTGTTATAATTCGACTTACAAACTACGAAAGAGGTGATGGATTGGGGGACTAATGAATTTTACATTACTGACGCATCTTACGATAGCGGTGGTGATGGATTTTAAAACCGGTAAGATCAGTAACCGGCTGATTGTTTCCGGATTAATTTGGGGACTTGCATTTCGACTGCTGGGGGAAGGAAGTGCAGGTGCAGTTCATTTTCTGATGAATATTTCTATTCCGGTTATCTTATTATTTCTTTTATTTAGTCTGCGCATACTGGGTGCAGGCGATATCAAATTATTTTCCATTGCAGGAGGTTTCCTGACACTGACGCAGCTTTGCTATCTGATACCTACGGCATTTGTTATTGGAGCGGTCATGGGAGCGGGAAAGATCGTTTACAAAAAAATAACGGTTGGCTATGCAATTGGAACAAAGACATTCATGCATTTTTCAACAGCAATTTTAATTGGATATTTTATCGTGGTCTGGGGGTGGGGTATTGCATAAACTGGATGTGGCATTCTGCGATACGAATGAAACGTATGGGGAAAGATTTGCTGCATATCTGATGGAACATAAGGCAAAGGAATTTACGGTTCATTTATTCCCGGAGCCGGAACTGTTTTTACAGAAAATAAAAAATGAAAAATATGATCTGGTTCTGCTTGGAAGCGGCTTTTTGGAACTGGGAGAACAGGCAGATCTTTTGGGAATGAACGTGTTGATCCTGTCGGAGAATATGCCGGGAAAGCAACCGGAAAAAAAGAGGACTGTTATTTTGAAATATCAGCCGATGGAGATGATTCTTCATGAAATAATGGTAGCGACAGGTGGGAAAAAAACAGGAAAGGAGATATTAACAGACAGGATGGCAAAATTGGAGGTAATAGGAATATATTCTCCAATCGGCCACGAAATGCAGATGCCGTTTTCTATGGTGCTGACTTCTGCGCTGGCAAAACAAGGACGGGTGTTATACATTAATCTGATGCAAAATACCGGATTTGCCCAGTTGTTTGACAGTCAGGCAGAATATGATATCGGAGATCTGACTCTTCGTCTGAGAAAAGAAACCATAGAATCGGAACAGTTTTTTCGGAGTGTATACGAAATGGGGGATTTTTCGTATGTGGCACCATTTCGCAATCCGGAGCAGCTTGGGGAGTTTCAGATGAGTGATTATCAGAAACTATTGGCATATCTTGAAGAGAATACAAAGTTTGATACGGTTTTATTTGATTTTGGAACCGGAATTCATTTCATAGCTGCTTTTTTGGAAGAATGCAGCAGTATTTATTGTCCGATCAAAGAAGGTTATTTTTATGAGTGCCAGAAAGCGGAATTTATTCATTATCTGGAACAGGAAAAGCCGGATGGCATACCTGAAAGGTTACAGTTTGTAAATCTTCCTTTTACAGCCAAAGGAATCCGGGGTGGAGGAAATATGTTAGATCAGCTTATTTGGAGTGAATTTGGAGATTATATAAGAGACTTTCTTACAGGGGATGATTATGGAGAAATATAAGTGGAGTGAAGAGATATTTGAGAATTTAAGGTCGAATATTATAGCGGCACTTGACTTGTCCAGAGAGCAAAATGATGAAGAAATTTACCGATTTATTGAAAAAGAAGTGGAAATATACTCCAGAAAAAAGCTGTTAACACTGAAAGAGCGGGAACAATTAGAACATTTATTGTTTAATTCTTTAAGGAAGTATGATGCAATTCAGGAATTATTAGAAGATCCTGAGGTAACAGAGATTATGGTCAATGGGGCGTCTCATATTTTCTATGAGAAAAAAGGAAAACTGTTTCAGTCGCAGACACATTTTTCATCCGAACAGAAATTGGGTGATGTGATACAGCAGATGGCAGGAAACAGTAACCGTATGGTAAATGAGGCATCTCCGATCGTGGACACAAGATTAGAGGACGGTTCGCGTGTGAATATTGTACTTTCGCCTATTTCCATAGACGGTGCGGCAGTATCTATCCGAAAATTTCCACAAACGCCCATTTTGATGGAGGATCTGATACGGATAGGATCAATTACAGAAGAGGCTGCGGCATTTTTAAAAGTGCTTGTGACGGCGGGATATAACATATTTATATCAGGAGGGACAGGCTCTGGGAAAACGACATTTTTAAATGCCTTATCCCAGTATATTCCAAGGGAAGAAAGAATCATTACGATTGAAGATTCGGCAGAACTCCGGCTTGTTGACAAACCAAATCTGGTAAGACTCGAGACGCGAAATCAGATGTTTGAAGGGGTAAAACCGATTACAATACGGGATCTGATACGCACAGCGCTCCGAATGCGGCCGGAGAGAATCGTAGTTGGTGAGTGCCGCGGAGAGGAGGCACTTGATATGCTGCAGGCAATGAACACCGGGCACGATGGAAGTTTATCCACAGGACACGCAAATTCCTGCCAGGATATGATGAGCCGTTTAGAAACGATGGTATTGATGGGGATGGAATTACCGCTTGCTGCGGTGCGAAGCCAGATTGCATCGGGACTGGATATTCTGGTTCATCTTGGGAGAATGAGGGATAAAAGCCGTAAGGTTTTGGCGATTACAGAAGTGATCGGTATGCAGGAGGGGGAAATTGTATTGAGGGATCTGTATCGTTATGTGGAAAAACCGTCGGAAGAGGAAAAGGTTTGTGGAGAATTGCAGCGGATGGACACATTATATAATCAGGAAAAATGTAAAAGAGCAGGAATTGTGCTTTCGGATACAGGAGGATAAATGGACTATCGGAAATATCGGTGTAACCTGTGGGAACGACTGGGGTGTTTTGCAGTGGGAATAATATTAACAGCAGCAATCTCCTGGCTATTTTATCGTTCGTGGTATGGGATGCTGTTAATTATACCCGTGAATTACCTGATCGTGTCATATTACAAAAATAAAAAAAAGGATGAACGTGCAAAAAAACTGATGATAGAATTTCGGGATGCTATACAGTCTGTTGCAGCAGCATTGCTTGCCGGATATTCCATTGAGCATGCGTGGAAAGAAGCAGAGAGAGAAGTTACGGATTTATATGGAACGGAAGCGATGATCACTCAGGAATTAATTCAGATGAATGCAGAGATAAAATTAAACCGGAATGTGGAAGAAATTTTGCATGATTTAGCGACACGGAGTGGGATAGAAGAAATGGAAAGCTTTGCGGAAATTTTTGGCTTTGCGAAAAGAAGCGGAGGGGATTTCGCGGGGATTATCAGGACAACTGCAACAAGAATCTCGGCAAAGATAGAAGTGGAGAGGGAAGTGGACACGGTTATATCCGGGAAAAAATTAGAAGGAAAAATTATGGGAATGATGCCTTTTTTTATTCTTGCATATCTGAATCTTGCATCGGGAGAATTTATTGATCCCTTATACGGAAATCTTCCAGGGGTACTTGTCATGAGCGTATCATTATTGATTTTTGTAGGAGCAATGGCAATAAACGGACGAATTTCAGATATTAAAGTATAAGGAGAAAAGAATGGTTTT
>ULXP01014392.1_pt1 | contig 35218 bp, 29 predicted proteins | sample 1961351 | NCBI WGS metagenome assembly ULXP01 (sample SAMEA4835840, study PRJEB28245) | human gut metagenome | biome: gut microbiome; material: fecal sample | place: Denmark | collected 2008 | reverse complement strand
TTTTTCGTTTACCCCATCATCGATTGTAACCTAAAGAATTTGTCTATTATAATTGAAGATACCGGAGAATTGAAATGAAGGATTCCTCCGAGTTCGTTAAACTGTTTTTCCATTCTCCTTACAATCTCGACCGAACCGCCCTTAAGCAGATCCCCGTTGCCCGCCGTAAAAAAAGCATACGCCATCACAAGCCAGTATGCCTCGTACTCCTTGGCCATAAAATCAAGCATGACCTTCTTAAGAAGCGGATGTTTAAAACGTCCGGACAGATCCTCAAGATTCATCCCCATGTACTCAATCATGGTTTTCAATATCTTGCTGTGGTTTCCCGAACCGCCAAGTTCTTTGAATGCGTCAAATATATCAAGCGTGTTCCCGCGCGGTTCCTGGAGATTGACACCCAGCTTGGTGTATTCTATGAAACGATGAATTTCATCACGATCCTCCGGCGAAAGTTCCAGCATTTCCCTCTCTGTCCGGCTAATGTCGCGCCACAACGTAATCGTCTGACCATCAAACTCAGAGCTGTAAAAAGAGCTGCGCTCAATAAAATTTTCCCCGTCACGGATTACCCCAAGCTCCACCAAATGGGTATTGGGCGAACACCTACTTTTTCAGCGGCGGCTTTGCCGTTAATTGTTCGCTCTGATACAATGCCAAAGACCGTCGCCTTAGATTTATTTCTGAGACGACGGTCTTTGGCTATAATCCGCACATTCGTAATATGATTTGTTTTATGATGTTGAATTATATGTTTTATACCTAATTTAAAGAGGAACAAAAATAATTTTCTTAAAGCCAACAATATTGCTTACAGGAGAAATGATAAGCATAATACTCCCAACCTACTGCTATCAACTGAATAATAAATGTTACGTATTGTAAATGGGTAACGCTATATAATAAAATTTTCACAATGCACGCGATATAGCGTATATTCTAATAGAATCCAATATATTAACGAGTAATAATATTAGATTCTATTAGAATCTATTGACAGGTGCAAAATTTGTGGTATAATATAATCAAAAGTAAAGAAAGAGGTCATATTATGCTTGAACAAATGAATTTTTCTAACGCATCAGTTCCTGTAACGTCTGTTCTGAATAGTATTAATACAGTGAATTTTGGAGGTCTTGATTTACAACCTACATATCAGCGTGGATATGTCTGGAAAGATGATTTCAAGGATAAACTAATCTACAGTATTGTAAAAAGCTACCCTACTGGAAATATAAGTGTACGTGTATTAAAAACGCCAAATGCAAAGGGAGCAAAAAGTGAGGTAGTTGATGGACAACAACGCTTAACTACTATTAGAGATTTTGTTTCGAATCAATATATCATTAAAAGTGAATGGTCAAAGAAAATTATAGAAGTCATCAAAAACTATTACGAGTCAGCCAGAGTACAAGATGAAGCAGTAGATAAATTAGTAAAAAAATTAAATAACAAAGGCAATGTTCGTTTGAAGTTTAACGATTTACCAGAAATAATTAAAGGTAATATTAATTCATACAATATACCTATGACATATATTGCTGACGCAACCGACCAACAGGTACGAGAATATTTTAGATTTTTACAAAACCAAGAAAGGTTACGTGCAGGCGAAATTATCAACTCCATGCCTGCAACTAATCTAGAAGTATTTTTAGATAATATTTCTCATAAAAATATGTTTTTGGATATCATAGGCTTTTCTGATGATAGAGCAGAATTTGACAAAATCTTTTATAGCATTATAGGTTTATTTGATTCAAAAATATCTTTTGGCACAACTGATAAAACTATACAAAGCTATGCAGCTAAAGCAGAAACTCCGACTATTGGACTTGATAAAGTTAATACGATGGTAGAACAAATAAATTCAATAATTTCAGTTGGCAATTCAGTTTTAACTGCTACGAGAAAACGTTTTCTTAAGTATTTATTATTACTATCAGGGTTAAAATTAGTTGATTTTAGTACGGACACAGCGTTGAAACTAAAAACATTAAAAAACATTGATGATAAATTATCTGTGTTTTTTTCTGCAAAAGCAAATGTAATCGAAGAAGAGTATAAAGGATATTCTGAAGCGGTTATAGAAGAAATGCGCTTAATTGCACTGCTAACGAAAGGCGGTCATTCCTTGTCAAGAGTAGAAAATCGTATGAAAATATTGGCATATTATGTAAATAATGAAGGCAACAAAACAATTCCATCACGAGTAAAATTAATTGAGGAATGAAATATAAAAAATTTTACAAACAGCTATCATGTTCAAAATCCGCACATTCGTAATTTGTTTTCGTTTTTCGTATAATGAACTTACTAAAATCAAGAAGGTTCAGAAATGAAAACAATTTTTGAAAATAACGGTGGGACATACACGCAAGTCGGAGATTATCTTTTACCGAATCTTTCATTACCGGCAGAAGAAAAGGAAATGAATATCGGTGTTTGGGCGATGAGGCACATACGATACTTGAAACAAAATCACAAAGTACTTTACTGTAATCTTTTGACGGCAGGTAAGCTTAATTCATATCTTGCCGACATTGATAAGAAAGCAAGATTTCTGTTCGACGAAATAGTAAAATCACTTGCCGGGCAGGAGCAAGTAACAGAAAAACTCAAAGCCGAAAATATGATGTTATGGGTGTAAAAGATGAATAACATCCGCAATCGAGCAACGGAAATTGTGAACGAGCAAGTAATATACAACTAAGAAAAGGGCACAACTTACGGAGAAATTTCCGTAGGCTGTGCCTTAAATTCATTTACACGATTAAAATGTATAATCTTAGCGAGCAGTGTATTTGGATAGTCACACTACCAAATACCTTGTTAGGGACGCCCTAAGACCTAACTTCAAGAATTAAATACTAGTAACTAAGTTTGTCAAATAAATTTTTATCATATCAAATTTGTTTACTATATAATTTTCCATATATTTGTAATCGGGATTACCATCTTTATCAACCGGTAAGGGGATTTTACTCTTTTCCATATCTTCTTTTTTCCACTTATCAATGAAAGCATATCTTTTACCCGCCGTTTTCAAAAGTGGAATAATAAAAAATGCCATTTCCCTATTCATTTCAAACTTTGGATATAAAACATTTACATCATCTGAGGCCCAAAACATTTCATCCTGATAAAACGCTTCACCAATAGAACCATTATAACTTAGTGTAATTGTGTTCTGAGGATGAAGATGTTCATCATTTGAGATATAAGCAGTAATTCCATTGTTTATGGCACTTGCACCTATAAATCTTATTTTGCCATCTTTCATATCAGCTTTTGTAAGTCGTTTCCCTTTTTGCACATTGAACAACTCAGATAATTGAAACAATTTCCAACTACTTATATCAAGTGTTCCTGAAATATCGGATTTCTTCGCTGACTGCAAGTCAGTCAGCGAAGTGCTGACTGCAAGTTCCAGATTTTTCATATATGATTCCATATATGAAAAATCTGGATTACCTGTTTCATCAACAGGTAATTTTATTTTTTCTGCTCCAATTGTATCTTTATTTGCCATATCGCTGTATGCATATTTTCTGCAAACAGTACGAATTACAGTAGCAATAAAATAACCATTATAAAGATTTAAGTTGGGATTGTATAAAAGAATTATAGAACTGCCTGCACCACCTCTACCGAGAAAATCATCTTCTTGATAAAAACTACTACCATCAATCGGACTAACCGTTATGCAATTACCGGCATCTAAAATTTCGCCTTTCTTTGGTTCTAAATATTTTAAGACGCCATTATTGAAATTACCTGACGCAACAAAAGGAATATCACCATCATTATAATTTGCCTGACTACGAGCTGAAGGTCTTTTGACGGTGAATAAATCTTTTATAATAAATTCTTTCCATTGCTTTGTGTCAATTTGTTTCATTATGTACTTCCTTTCCCTTCAAAACGATAGTAATATCGCTCTCTTTAGAAGATATTTTGCTATCATACATAACCTTTTTTACCAAAGAATCGCTGAATTCTTTTACATCGATACCTTGTTTAAACATCAAATAATCCATCATTGTTTTGGTAAAATCTTCTTCAAAAATTTCAAATGGTTTTTCCGGCATTTGATAACTCAAATGTTCAGACGGTTTTATCCATTGAACAGTATCATCACCTGACTGTTTACGAATAATATCAACCCATTTATCTTCAATGCTTTGCCATCTGTCTTTAATATCTTGTCTGCCTTGATTCTTTACGGTTTCCAAGCCGTCATCTTCTATATAGCAAGCAAAGATTTCTTTGTCATTTTGAGGAACTCCTGCCGTAAAAATAAAAATTGATGTTGTTACACCTTCTGAGAAAACTTTTTCAGGTAATTTAATTATTTTCTCAAGAGTGCTATGTTTGAGAAGCTTTTTCCCTTTTTTATCTTTTTCCAATTTTTTATCAGGAAGAATAAAAGCACATTTAGTATTTCTCGGTACATTTTTTAGTACATTTTCAACAATAGTTAAACAACCATATTTTGATTCAAAAGGTGGGTTCATCAATACCTTTGTTATATTTTTCGACTTAATCCAATCGCAAGCTTCTTGCGTTCTGCTATCTAAGTGTTCCAAGTTTGTTTTGCCGTCTTTATGAATAAGCATATTTGCACAGGCAAGAGCAAATATCTCTCTGTCAAATTCAATTCCGAACAACTGACTGTCTTTAATTTTAGAGGCCTTTTCTGTGTTTATTCCACCCGCTTCTTTCATCATATTGCACATTGACTTAACCAAAAATGCTCCGGAGCCGCAAGCTGCGTCTAAAACTTTGTCATTTTGATTAACTTCAATAAGTCGATACATAAATGATGTTATGTGATCAGGGGTAAACACCTGACCGCTTTCGGATTTCTTCTTATATCGATTAAACTCATTAAAGAAGATACCCATAACATCTTCGCCATTCCAATGATCAGAATTAACACAATCAGAAATTTCAGAAACCCAATCAATAAAATTGTTAATCGCATCTTGATTTGTAGTGTTATTCATTTTTATTTCTGAATAAACCTCCGTAAGCAAATCAAGTTTTAAGTTTTGCTTTCTGCTTTCTTCTAATGATTTAGAAAGAGTGCTAAGTATTGAATTCTTCATCAAAGTAAAACTCATATCTTCAATTAACAATGCGCCGTATCTCTTTGCAACCAATGCACACGCAGTAAAAATCATACGATGATACAAATTTTTAATGCCAAATTCCGTATGTAGACAATCATTTATACGTTTTGTCAAATTATAAATCTGTTGTTTATCGATATTGTCTTGCGTAAAAAGTGCCAAGTAATATGATTTATTTTGAAGTACATTAGATATTTCAGTATTACAAACTTCGGTACCATTCTTGAAAACCCTTATATCTATGCCGTTATATAGTATTCCGCAGGTATTTTTGTATTTTTTACTTACTATATCGCAATTCTTAATAAGCTCATCAGCCCATTTTTGAAGAGATATATCTTCTGCCTCAGATTTAGTTTCCAAAATTATAGCCGGAATTGAGCAATCATCAGGTAGATACCATCCATCGGGTTTATCAATTACACCTTTAAAACCTAACTGATTAAATGTTGTAATTTGTCCTGTCCCTTGCTTTACATTCGCTTCAATTTTATCGAAGCCAAGTTGTATTTTAGCACTATCTCTTACTTCATCTTCTGTACGATATACAATTTTATTTGCCATTGCTATTTTCTCCGTTTCTTTCCTGATTCTTCAAGTATTCATCAGCCGCTTTGTTAAACAAATCTGCCATACTATGCATATTGTCATCATAGGCAATGGTTGCTAGTAAACGTTTTACTTTGTCAGGGTCCATACGGAATTGAACTTGTCGAGTTCGATTGGATTTACTTTCCTTAATCAAAACATCATCTCCTAAACGATATCATTAAATCTTGATTTAATGATATCGTTTTTACTGCTTGATGTCAAGACATTTAACGGGTCTTAGGGTAGCCCTAAAATTACCGTTTGTATGATGTGGATATACAAACGGTCTGCTCGCTAAGCTAAGTTTGTGCATTGCAAATACAATTAAATATTTTTAAGGATAAAGTTCTTCGTTTTTTGAACTATTAAGAAACGATGGACTTTATTTTTTGCATTTTTTTAGTTGATCACCCTAAATTTCAACTTCTCCCGGTTCAAACAAGTAGAGGGCATAAAAAATCTTCCCAAATAATTTTCATTGAACCGTCAATTTTGGGTGTGCATTTCGGCACCCTTTGTCCAAATGAGTAGAGGGGCAAATGTTAAATGTTTATGAATTTTTTCGGAAAACACCCCCAGAAATGCCTCTCCCAATTCAAACAAGTGAAAGGAATTTTAAAAATTTATCCAAAAAGATACCGATTTTGGGTGTCCAAATCAATGTCTTTTGTGCAATGAGTGAAAGGAGTTTTTATTATGGCGAAATTATCAAAACGAGCAAAACAAGAATGGGATTTCTTCATAAACCCCGAAACAGGCAGAAGAACATACAACAGCCTTTGCAGAAAATGCAAAAACAAATGCAAGCAAAGTTCTGAAAAACAAGCGTTATATCGGCATATATTTGTACAAGGGGAAAGAGACACCCGGCGGAATGCCACGCATTTTGGATGACGATTTATTTTACAGAGTACAGGAAATTATGAATAAAAACAAATCTGCACCGACTCGCACACGAGGTAAAAACGAATATCTTTTAACTACAAAACTATTTTGCGGTCATTGCAAAGAAATGATGGTAGGATATGGAGGCACAGGCAAGACAGGTAAGCAATATCATTATTATATGTGCAAAAAAGCTCGTAAAAAGGAGTGCGATAAAAAGATTGTCGGTAAAGAATATATGGAAGACAGGGTAATCAATGAATGTCTTAAAATATTGACAGATGATAAGATAAAATATATTGCAAATCGAGTTGCGGAGGAATGTAACAAAAATCCCGATAACATATCGGTGCGAGAAATCAAAAAAGCAATTAAAGAAGTTGATACTGCCATTGAAAACCTGTGGAAAGCTATTGAACAAGGACAGGCGGTTGATATGTTTACCGAAAGACTTAATCAGCGACAAGCGGAAAAATCAGAATTGGAATCACAACTTGCTGTTGAAAACAACAAGAAAATCAGTTTATCCGAAGCGCAAATTTTGGCTTTCCTTGATTATGTATGTGAAATGCCACTTGATGATTTCAATAAGCGACGGGCAATTATAAATATATTTGTTCATTCTGTTTATCTATATGATGACCGCTTCACTTTGATTATCAATGCAAGTAATAAGCCTTTGAGTATTGACAATATTCCGCTTGATGACATTGAAAAAACATTTGAAAATAATTCTGAGGGGTGTTCGTCGTTGACGACACCTGTTCCTGCCAGATCCCGTACTGCGGCGTGTCGGGTTTGGTTCCGGTCAGCCAGTGTATGCAGTTGTCGATAAAATAATCTCCTCTGTACCATCCGCTGCAGCTTCCGCCGGCAACCGGATTTTTCTCATATATCTCAGCAGCCATTCCGGCCTTCAAACCGTATATGCCCGCTGCGAGTCCCGCGATTCCTCCACCGACTATAATTATCTTTTTCATTAATAAATTCCTCCGTGTACCCGGCTGTTATTAATTATATAATATACATATTTATCAATAACTTCAATGTAAATATTAAAAATATAAGTTTTAAAGCTTTTTTTGTAATTTAGATAAAAAATTTAGATTTATTTTATTGATTTTAAAAATGAATTATGTATAATATGGAAAGAGAAATACACACTAAGAAAGAAAAGAGGTAAATGCAAAAATGTCAGAACTTAATTTAAGCAAATACGGTATTACCGGCGCTACTGAAATTGTACACAATCCTTCTTACGAGATGTTATTCGAGGAAGAGACCAAAAAAGACCTTGAAGGATACGAAAAGGGTCAGGTCAGCGAACTCGGTGCCGTTAACGTTATGACAGGTATCTATACAGGACGTTCTCCTAAAGATAAATTCATCGTTGTTGATGAAAATTCAAAGGACACTGTATGGTGGACATCCGATGAATACAAGAACGATAACCATCCTGCTTCACAGGAAGCATGGGCTGCAGTTAAAGATATTGCAATCAAAGAACTTTCTAATAAGAAGCTTTATGTAGTAGATGCATTCTGCGGAGCTAACAAGGATACACGTATGGCTATCCGTTTCATCGTTGAAGTTGCTTGGCAGGCACATTTCGTTACCAATATGTTTATTAAACCAACCGAAGAAGAACTTAAGAACTTCGAGCCGGATTTCGTTGTTTACAATGCATCCAAGGCTAAGGTTGAGAATTATAAAGAACTCGGTCTTAACTCTGAGACAGCTGTTATGTTCAACATTACAAGCCGTGAGCAGGTAATCGTTAACACATGGTACGGCGGAGAGATGAAGAAAGGTATGTTCTCAATGATGAACTACTATCTCCCACTTAAGGGCATCGCTTCTATGCACTGCTCAGCCAACACTGATAAGAACGGTGAAAATACAGCTATTTTCTTCGGTCTTTCAGGAACAGGTAAGACTACACTTTCAACAGATCCTAAGCGTCTCCTTATCGGTGATGATGAGCACGGCTGGGATGATAACGGCGTATTCAACTTCGAGGGCGGATGCTATGCTAAGGTTATCGACCTTGATAAGGATTCAGAGCCGGATATCTACAATGCAATCACTCGTGACGCTCTCCTTGAGAACGTAACACTTGATGAGAACGGTAAGATTGATTTCACAGATAAGAGCGTAACAGAGAATACTCGTGTATCTTATCCTATTAACCATATCAAGAACATCGTTCGTCCTATTTCATCAGCTCCTGCAGCTAAGAACGTAATCTTCCTTTCAGCAGATGCATTCGGAGTACTTCCTCCGGTATCAGTTCTTACTCCTGAGCAGACACAGTACTACTTCCTTTCAGGATTCACTGCTAAGCTTGCAGGTACAGAGCGTGGAATCACAGAGCCTACACCGACATTCTCAGCATGTTTCGGACAGGCATTCCTCGAGCTTCATCCTACCAAGTATGCAGAAGAGCTTGTTAAGAAGATGCAGGCAAGCGGTGCTAAGGCATACCTTGTTAATACAGGATGGAACGGAACAGGAAAGCGTATCTCCATCAAAGATACCCGTGGAATCATTGATGCTATCCTTAACGGAGATATCAAGAATGCTCCTACTAAGACAATTCCTTACTTCAACTTCGAAGTTCCTACAGAACTCCCTGGTGTAGATTCAGGAATCCTTGATCCTCGTGACACATATGCTGATGCTTCAGAGTGGGAAGCTAAGGCTAAAGATCTTGCTGCAAGATTCGTTAAGAACTTCGCTAAATACGAAGGCAACGATGCAGGTAAGGCACTCGTAAGTGCAGGTCCACAGGCTTAATTAAGAATATTAAGACATTTAATAAGCCGTCCGGTGAATTTCACCGGACGGCCTTTTTGTTATAGCCTTTAGAAACTTTTATCGTATTTGCGTCCACCAAATTTGGCGGTGATAAAAGACTTGATCTTACGTCCCCACGCCATGCGTTCCGTACTGACAGTCGGAAGCGTTCTGTAACGGTATCCGCCGTGAACCACCCATACATTCAACAGCAATTCACTCACTCTGCCAAAAAGCCTTGCCTGAAAAGCATCATAGCCCTTATAATCCACACGTTTTTCAAGTTCTCCAAGAATATCAAACAGCCAGGTACAATAAGCATCCAGTTTGTCACGGCTCATGATCATCATATTAAACATATGACCGCTGCGCTGTTTCATTACCTTATCATAGCTTTCAATATATTCCGGATACTTATCATGTATGATATCGCGTGTAATATCGAGATGTTCCCCGTAATGCGTATGCGCATAATGTGAATAAAGGCTCTCAATATAATAATGTCTCTTGGTAGGAAGAATGATATCACAATCCGCAAGAAGTTTTTCAATATCCTTGCGTCCGGCTATGGCGTCGTATTTGTTCCTGCCAAACAGCCGCCTGCATCCGCGCACAGCAAAATATCTCCTGTAATGCACAAGTCCGCAATAATCAGCTTTGACATTCTTCCACATCCAGTATAAGCCAGTCAGTTCACAGTAATACGGATTCTTGTCCGATATATTATCACCCGTATCATCACATGCCGCACCGAATTTATCATTGAGCGCGGCTCCGACCTGAACCGGCATATAAATATCATCCTGCGCAAATCCGTATGGTTTATGAGCGGCAATTAAAATCCTAATATCCATCCTTAAGTGGCTCCCTTGTGTCCGAACACGATTCCTATTGTCTTAAAAAGTATCTTAAAATCAAGTCCTATATTCCAGTTATCAATATATTCAAGGTCAAGTTTGACAACGTCTTCAAAGTCGCTGACATTATTTCTTCCGCTGACCTGCCACATACCGGTAATACCCGGTTTCATGCTGAGTCTTCTCTTGTGATATCCCTCGTACTTCTTGAACTCATCAACTGTCGGAGGTCTCGTTCCGACAAGGCTCATATCACCGCGCAGAACGTTAAAAAACTGCGGAAGCTCGTCTATGCTTGTCTTACGGATAAATTTACCCACCTTGGTTATACGGGGATCATCCTTGAGCTTGAACATATGACCCTTCATCTCGTTCTGAGCCATCAGCGACTTCTTACGTTCTTCCGCATCCTTGTACATGGAACGGAATTTGTACAGATAGAAATATCTGCCGTTCTTGCCAACCCTCTTTTGCTTGAAAATGAGCGGCCCCGGTGACTCTATAAGAAGTACCGGAGCGAGAAAAACAGTGACAATTAATGTCAAAACAATTCCCACCAGCGAACCGATGATGTCCATAATCCTCTTAATGAGCATTTTATTGGCATCATAATAATTATTGGCAAAAGTGATTACTGGTATATTGCCGAGCATTGACAATGATTTCTTGAAATCATTGAAATTCTCAAGAATCTCTATATTAAGGTGTACAACGACACCCATATTCTCTAATTCCATAATGTATTGTCTGAGTGATGCACCGGTCGCATACGGCACATCGATAAAAACCTCATCAACAACTTCTTTACGTATATAATCTATGAAAGTATCATTGTCGGCGCAAACCGGAACTCCGTCAATTTCCTGGCCCGTCATATTATCATCCACGATACACATTCCATAGATTCTGCTTACCCAGCTCTCGTTTTTCTTAAGCTGTTCAACCGCATACACCGCACGTTCCTTAGTCGTGACAAGGAAAAACTGGACATTTTTCTTTTTCTTACTGTAAACCCTTGTGAGGTAGTATTTCACTGCATAATGAGCCGCGTGCATCACTCCGATATTAAGAATCGGTGTAATAACAAACACTCCTCTTGATGCGAGATCGGAATTGCCTTTCACAAAAAGAAGGACCGCGTAAACTGATGCAAAAATAAGATTTATCTTCAGGCAGTACATAAATTCTTCATACGTATTCCGCTTAAAGAAATCCCTGTTCACATTAAAAATAAATACAACAATAGCAAATGAAAACAACACTATTCCAAGTGCATCAAGCAGCTCTGCTCTATGCAGTATATGATATCCTTTGACAAGACCGAGCCATATGCAGTTAGCTACAAAATAGCTGACAAATACTGACACCAGGTCCACAAGGTACAATATTAAATTCTTTATATTTTCTCTGTTCTGGTACATGTTTTTATTTTCCCTGATTCCCCATATTTACATTTAATTAATAATATTTTATCATATAAATGTGTCAATTACAAGAATTCACACATTTTTAGGAGAAAATATATGCTATACGATAAAGATATACGCGAGCCTCTTTTTTATTATCTGGAGGAACGCTTCGGCAAATCCCGTATTCTTGAGGAACTGAATATGGGCCGTTCGCGTGCCGATGTTGTCATGGTTCTTCCGCAACGCATTGTCGGGCTGGAAATCAAAAGCAATGCCGACACATATGACCGGCTGGAACGCCAGGTCAAAGATTACAACAAGTTCTGTGACTCTAATTATATTGTAACCGGATTGAGGCATGTAAAACATGTCGCCGGGCACATTCCGGATTATTGGGGAATACTTTGCATATACGAGGACAACCGGAAAGTCATAATCGATGAAGTACGTCCTGCCGCAGACAACCCGTCCGTTCTCAAAGCCAGCCAGATGTCATGGCTGTGGAAAAATGAGTTATCCAACATTCTCTCACACAATCAGATGCCCCGGTACCGGCAGAAAAGCAAGTCTTTCATCTGCGAAAAACTGCTTGCCAGAGTTGACTGGACCGTTCTGAAAGAACAGCTGTGCAATGAGCTTTTTGAGCGTGATTATACGTTGGTTTCTAAATAACGCCAAGCCAGATTCCCACATATGCAGCTGCCTGAGGAATTTTGCTTAGCACCCGTATTCCCATATGTTTATATGCTGCGCAGCTCTCATAATCCTGCCCTTCGTATGCTCCGACAAGATAAACCGGTATTGAAAGCGTTGCTGCCTTTTCAAGCATTTCACAAAACGGACGATAATCCGTGCATACAGTTCCGGAATGATAACTTTCAATAATAACTGCTTTCACACTGTCAGTTATCTTAGGACATACCATTCCCGGATGTACACTCATACACATTATTCCAATACATCCGTCCGGAGTTTCCGGTGTTTCTTGTATTCTGCCGTATTTTGGACACGCATGGTTCGTCCTTATAAATCTTCCGTCATCAAATTCACCGTAATATCCCTCATTCACACTATGCAAGGAATCATCAAACATTCCATGCGGCATCAGTTCGAGCGCGCAGTGAATCCTGCATCTGCCGCCTCTGTTGGCATATGCCGCATAGGCACCGGTTCCGTATCTTCCCTTTATAAAAAGTACCGCCGAGCGGAAATTAACCAGTCCGTTGGACCGTTCATCTTCAAGCACATAATTGCTCGCGACCATAATTACCGGAATTGAATCACATCCGGCTGCATATGCCGCGACAGCTGCGCCATACTGGAGCGTATCGCTTCCGTGTGTGACAATGATTCCGTCATATCCGGCATCCACTCCCTGACTTACCGCATCAAAAAGTTTCTTAAAAATATTTCCATCAGCATTCTCACTTAACACTGTATACGGAGATTCTGTATCAAACCTGACATCCCGGGCCTCATCAAGGTATGCATCCGCATACATTTGTAATAATTTGTACGGTTTGATTCCGTCAATGCCGATATACTCACCGGATGCTTCACTGCCAATGGTCCCACCGGTAAAAATAACAAGAATTTTCATCACTGTCCTCCAAGCACATTCATGCTTTCTATTACCGAAGTAACTGTTTTAATATAACTGTCGCTGTTTTTTACTTCTTCTTTGTCAAAATAATATGTGAAATATGGTATTTCACCGTTGGTAAACCGCATTCTGTTTCCGTAACTCCGGATAAATTCAGGAATCTTAAGCGGATCTATCTTAGCCTTCGGGAACATCTTAATCTTCATTTCCTTGCGTCCGGCCTTGATTTCAAGAATGTATTCCTTATGCGCGATTGATTTGATATACGCTGTGCGCATAAGGTTCATTGCCGACTTAGGAACATCTCCGAAACGATCCATAAGTTCGTCCGTCATATCGGACAATTCTTCCGCTGTCGAAATAGCCGCAATCCTCTTGTATATATCCAGTTTCTGAGCCTCGCTTCTTATATAGGTTGCCGGCACAAAAGCATCCACATCTATATCCACGACCGTCTCGAAATTCTCGCCGGTATCGATTCCTTTAAGATTGGCGACTGCCTCGTTAAGAAGTTTGCAATACAAATCATATCCCACAGCTTCCATATGTCCGTGCTGTTCCTCACCCAGAATATTGCCTGCACCACGGATTTCAAGGTCTTTCATGGCGATTTTAAAACCGGAACCCAGTTCGGTAAATTCCCTGATTGCGCTGAGCCTCTTTTCGGCGATTTCGCGGAGGATTTTATCGCGCCTGTACATAAGAAAAGCATATGCCACACGGCCGGAACGGCCTACACGTCCGCGGAGCTGATAGAGCTGTGACAGACCGAACCTGTCTGAATCATGTATGATAATAGTATTAACATTCGGTATGTCAAGTCCGGTCTCAATGATTGTAGTCGATACAAGTACATCTATGTCTCCGTTGACAAAATCGACCATTATTTTCTCAAGTTCACGCTCATGCATCTGTCCGTGCGCAAAAGCTACATTGGCATCCAGAACAAGCTTGCTTATATTCAGGGCAAATTCGTCTATGCCCTGAACTCTGTTATAAACATAGTATACCTGTCCGCCACGGGCAAGTTCACGGTTAATGGCTTCACGGACCATCTCTTCATCATATTCCGTGACAAACGTCTGTATAGGAAGTCTGTCCACCGGTGGCTCTTCCAATACGCTCATGTCCCTGATCCCTATGAGACTCATGTGAAGCGTCCTTGGAATCGGTGTTGCCGTGAGTGTTATAACATCCACCGTGTCCTTGAGCTGTTTGATTTTCTCTTTGTGTGTAACGCCGAAACGCTGTTCTTCATCTATTATAAGAAGTCCGAGGTCCTTAAATACTATATCCTTAGAGAGTATTCTGTGTGTTCCGACCACAACGTCAACAAGACCTTTTTTAAGGCCTTCAATAGTTTCCCTGATTTCTTTCGGTGTGCAGAAACGGGACAACATTTTAACATTGACGCCGAAATCCTTCATTCTCTGGTCAAAACCGGTAAAATGCTGCTTGGCAAGGATGGTCGTAGGCACAAGATATGCCACCTGTTTGTTATCCTGCACAGCTTTAAACGCAGCCCTCATTGCAATCTCCGTTTTGCCATATCCAACGTCCCCGCAGATAAGTCTGTCCATTATCTTGCGGCTTTCCATGTCTTTTTTGGTATCTTCTATCGCACCAAGCTGATCGGCTGTCTCCTCATACGGAAAAAGTTCTTCAAACTCCCTCTGCCACGGTGTATCCGGACTGAATTGGTATCCTTCCTTCTGCTGTCTTATCGCATAAAGTTTCACCAGTTCATCTGCCACCTGCCTTACAGCCGTCTTGACACGGGATTTGGTTCTGGTCCACTCAGCGGTTCCAAGCTTATTAAGCTTTGGTTTCTTAGCTTCGGCATCGGCATATTTCTGTATCATATCCAGCTGTGTTGCCAGAATGTACAAATTACCGCCGCCGGCATACTCTATCTTAATGTAATCTTTCTCGACCTTGTCGACCTCAATTTTCTCAATACCACGATAAATTCCAAGTCCGTGATTTTCATGCACTACATAATCACCTATGTTCAGCTGCGCAAATCCCGAAATCGGTGTTCCCTGGGTATTTCTGGTTTTCTTCCGCTCTTTCCTGGATGTACCGAAAATATCGTCCTCTGCAACGGCAACAAATCTAAGATCCGGATATTCATATCCGCGTCTTAATCTACCTCCAAGTGTCATAACCTCGCCTTCGACAGGTTCTCTGTCTGCGTTATCGGAATATATGGCTGTCACGCCGTTATCCCTTAAGTCCGACGCAAGTCTCTGTGCTCTTGTTCTTGATGATGACATAAGAATAATGCGATATTTCTGCTTTTTCCATGAATTGATATCGGATATTAATGTTTCAAAAGAATTATTATATGATGCGATACTTTTGGAGTTGATATTATAATGTCCCGATACCTGCAGAAGCGGGAGCCTGCAGTCAAGTGTCGCAACCGCCATCGCATATCTTGCACCTATTTTGGCGTAAATTTCGCCCTCTCCGAAAAGCACATCCGTCTGTGACGGAAGGATATTTCCCTTCTCCAGCCTGTGAGACATGCTTTCACTGAATTCCTTTGTTGATACACGCATTTTCTCATCAATCCGGTTCGGCTCATCCAGCACAACAAGTGTACTCTGCCGGTCAAAATAATCAATTAATGAAACACCCGTCTTAACAAATGAATTTATATAACTGTCACATCCGGTGTAATCTTTAAGGACAAAAAGTTTCTCCTTAAGCTGCTCAAAATTCTTCTTAATCTGTGCTGCTTCCGCCAGTCTGTTATCCTTCTCAAGCCGTGCGGCATACTCTTTTGTCTCTTTTTCAAGGCTTTCCATCGCATCCGCCATGTTATCATCCGGAATAAGTTCTATTGCCGGAAAAATTGTCACGTCTTCGACATTCTCAATCGAACGCTGGCTTTCGGCATCGAAACTTCTTATGGAGTCCACCTGTGTATCCCAGAGTTCTATTCTGTACGGATTCTCTGCCGTGAGCGGATATACATCAATTATTCCGCCCCTGACTGCAAACTGTCCGCCAAATTCAACCTGGGCACAGCGTTCATATCCCATAAGCGAAAGTTTCTCTGCAAGTTCGTCCACATCAATGTCATCATCCGCCACTATTCTTATCGTGTACCGCTCATATACCTGTGGAGGCATAAGTTTATCCATACAGCCGTCAATTGTCGTCACTACCGTCAAGGACGGTTCTTCCGAAAGTCTGTGCACTGCTTCAAGACGTTCCTTCGCAAGCTGGTTTCCGTGTATGTCCGCACTATAGAAAATAAAATCCCTCGCCGGATAATATACCGTATTACGGTCCATTGCACGGTAATCCTCGTAAATCTGCCTTGCCCTTATTTCATTATAGGTCACAATAAGTCTGTACTTAAACTCCTTACCTACTCCATAAATAAAGTGCGGCTTCTGCTGCTCAACGCATCCAAAAGCCACCGGCACCCTGCCTGTTTTCTTCAGGTCGTATATTATATTATCATAGTATGCCAGTTCGCGGACCGGCAGTTCCAATACATTCATAATTCCTACCCGTTATATTTGTTCATGGCTGCATCGCATCCTTCACCGATCATGCATTCAACCGCCTCACACGCCCTTTTAATTCCTTCGGATACCGTAGCCTCATCCTGGGATGAAAATCTTCCGAGAACATAATCGGCAAGATCCATTTCCTTCGGCTTATCCCCGACACCAAACTTAAGACGCAAAAAGTTCTCACTTCCAAGGTGCGCAATAATGCTTTTGATTCCGTTATGCCCACCGGCACTGCCTTTCTTGCGGATTCTGATTCTGCCGACATCAAGACTGATGTCGTCGAAGAGAATGATTACATTCTCAGGCTCTACTTTATAATAATCTGCTGCAGGACCTACACATTCACCGCTGAGGTTCATGTATGTGAGCGGCTTGAGTAAAATTACTTTCTCTCCGCTTATAATGCCCTTACCAACAAGTCCGTTATGTTTCCTGTCGCTGAATGTTATCCCGTTTCTGACCGCCAGTTCATCTATCAGCCTGAAACCTATATTATGTCTCGTTTTATCGTATTTGGACTCAGGATTACCGAGTCCCGCTATTATATACATATTCTGTCTCTCCTTAAGCATTCGGATATTTTAGTATAGCACAATTTTACATCGTTATCCAATAAATTTGTTGAATTATTCATATATAAATGTTATTATCATATACATAAAAAAATTTAAAGGAGTTGATACTTTGGACCCCAGTGTCGCGATACAGATAGTAGCACTTGTAGTGCTTATTGCTCTGTCATCATTTTTTTCATCTGCTGAGACATCATTTGTCTCGGTTAATCTCATTCGTATGCGTTCACTCGCAGACGACGGCAACAAAAGAGCTGCCAGAGTTCTCAAGATTCGTGAGAATTCCGCCAAAATGCTCAGCGCCGTTCTTATCGGCAACAACCTTGTAAACATTTCAGCTTCAGCGCTTGCGACGATGGTTGCGCAGTCGCTTTTCGGCAATTCCGCCGTCAGCATTGCAACCGGAATCATGACGGTCGTGGTTCTCATCTTCGGTGAGATAACGCCAAAGACCATCGCAACCGCCAATGCGGATAAAATTGCGCCGGCATACAGCAGCATAATCTGGCTGCTTATGATAGTGTTTACACCGGTAATTTTTATATTGAACAAGGTCTCATCGGCATTTCTTTTTATACTCGGATTTAAGTCTGACAAGAACCAGGCTTCCATAACCGAGGATGAACTTCGTACTCTCGTCAATGTAAGCCACGAAGAAGGCGTTATCGAGAATGACGAACATGCCATGATAAGCAATGTGTTTGATTTCGGGGATTCCCAGGCCAAGGACGTAATGATACCCCGCATTGATATGACATGTATCTCCGTAAACAGTACCTACGAAGAGATTGTTGAGGTGTTCCGCGAGGATAAATACACCCGTCTTCCGGTATATGAGGATAATGTCGATAACGTGATAGGTATTATTAATGTTAAGGACCTTCTTCTCTGTGACAAAGGAACCGAATTCAATGTCCGCAATATTCTTCGTAAACCATATTATACATACGAATTCAAGGATATTTCGGAACTTATGACCGAGATGCGTAAGACCTCCAACAATTTTACCATAGTTGTTGATGAATATGGTTCCACCGTCGGAATGATTACACTTGAAGATCTTCTTGAAGAAATTGTCGGTGAAATACGTGATGAGTATGACTATGATGAAGAGGATGACATTGTCAAAGTCAATGATACTGAGTACCTTTTATCAGGTTCTGCCAAACTTAACGATATTGATGATATCTTTGAACTTCCTAAGGACGAGGATGCTTCAGAATATTATGATTCGATCGGAGGTCTCATTGTCAAACACCTTGAACGGCTGCCGCAGGAAGGCGACGAAGTCGACCTTGACGGGCTTAAGTTCATAGTCGAGAAATGTGACAAAAACAGGATAATTAAAGTCAGAGCTTACATTGTTCCGCGCAATACTACAGATGCGGACGATACACACGCAGGAGGCACACATGAAAAAAATACTTAACGAATTCAAGGAATTTATATCCAAGGGAAACGTAATCGATCTTGCCGTAGGTATGATTATTGGTTCTGCATTCACAGCCATTGTGTCATCACTTTCTTCATCACGGCACTCTGTCTTTTCATTGTAGTCAAGACAATCAATGCCTTCAGAAATATTAAGAAGAAAGAAGAAAAGCCGTCTGAGCCGACCACAAAGATCTGTCCTTACTGCATGTCGGAAATTAACATCAAAGCTGTTAAATGTCCGTGCTGCACATCGGATTTAGATAAATAATTACAGAATAAAACCGCGGTACATATCACAAGTACCGCGGTTATTTACTGTCTATCTGTTATCTTGTCCATAGTAAGCATTGGCTCCGTGTTTACGGTTATAATGCTTGTCCAGAAGATACTGCGGAACTCTCTGTGCTCTCGGATCCAGTACCATTGTATTATATGCCATTTCCGCAACATGTTCCATAACAGTCGCATTGTATACCGCATTGGCAGGGTCCTTGCCCCACACAAACGGTCCATGGTTACGGACAAGTATTCCCGGTGTAGCCATAACATCCGTTCCGTCTATCGCCTCGATGATTACTTTACCTGTATTGGTCTCATAATCACTTTCCACTTCGTCTTTGGTCAATGCCCTCGTACAGATTATATCATTGTAGAAATAATCTGCATGGGTTGTTCCGAATGCCGTAATAGGCATTCCTGCCTGCGCAAATGAAACTGCCCAATGTGAATGTGTATGAACCACCGCACCCATGTCCTTAAAATGCTTATATAATTCCACATGCGTCGGCGTATCTGAAGACGGTCTGTAACTTCCTTCCACAACATTACCGTCAAGGTCAACAACTACCATATCAGATGCTTTCATTCCGTCATAATCAACGCCGCTTGGCTTAATTACAACAAGATTACTGTCACGGTCAATCCCGCTCACATTGCCCCATGTATAAATTACAAGTCCCTGTCTTACAAGTTCAAGATTCGCATCAAGAACTTTTTCTTTCAATTCTTCAAGCATCCTTCTGTCTCCTTCGTCACGATATAAAATCTTTGTCTTTAAGTATGATCAACCCGCCGTTTTTCCTGGATGTCCGGCGTTTTCCCTTGCGGCTGCCGCGTTCAATCGCATCATCCACAATCTCTCTGATACTTTCAACTGCTTTGGTAGCATCTCCGGTATCAATGCCTCCTGCAAGAAGGTATAATTTAAGTAATGCTTTCTCTCCTATAATATAACCTTTCTCACGCGCATAGTCCTTAGCTGCTGCCACAAGTTCATTTACCGAATATCTTCTGACCTCAACACGATAGTCAAACATTCTCGAAAGATCCGGAACTTCTGTAAAAACACGGTTAATCGAATAATCCTCACCTGTTATGATTACAAGCATTGATTCTGTATCGCCTTCCATTACCTGTGCAAGTTCCCTGGCCGATTCTTTGGTAAGCTGTCCGGCATTTTCTATGATAAGAGTGATTCCCTTAAGCTTATCCGCAGATGCCAATATACTCTTACTGTTTATGGCCGCCGCATTGGTCTTGGCTATGCGTAGTTTCTTATTGTTGTCCTCCGAGTGCAGTGCCTTGAATAAATCGATTGCAAAATCCGTTTTATCGGTCTTGGCTCTTCCGACTACGGCAATATTACCGTGTGCAGAGGTTCCGTCCGGGACTTCACGTTTCTTATTATTGATAATCTCGGCAGCTGTCTCTTCCATTCCGCTGATGAAGAGATATTTCTGCAGATACCGGCGTTCCGAAGGCTTAAGGACATAGTCATTGTCGTTGTCTTCTTCAGCCGCAGCCGTCATCTCATCATCAGCCGCAGCCGTTATCTCATCTTCAGCCGCACTGTGTTCTTCCTCATATGCGGCAATCTCTTCTTCTGAAAATTCTTCTTCTGCCTCATCATCAGCCATTATTTCTCCGGCATCATCAGCTTCATCGTCAATGTACTCTTCTTCGGCAATCATTGTCGGTGCTTCTTCGCCGGCTCTGGCATCCAGTTCTTCCCTGACTTCGGCCATAAGTCTGGCTGCAATATCGTTAATGGCATCTTCAGCTGCATCATTGATCATCTGCTCATCATCGGGTATTTTCTCCGGCTCTGCAGCTTCAGTTTCCGTATCAGTTTCCGGTGTATCTTCTACGGCTGTATCCTGCATGGATTCCATCCACTGCATTATGTCCATCTGACCGTCTATTACTTCACTTTCCTCCGGCTCTGCAGCTTCCGAAACTGTTTTTTTCACAGCTTCTTCCAATGACTCTTCCGGCTCTGTCTCATTGGTTTCCGGTTCCTCCTGCGGTTCGTCATCTTCGGTTACCAGTCTGACCATGTACTCATCATCTTCTTCAGGTTCAGCTGCCTCTGCGACGCTCTCTTCTTCCACCGGTTCTTCCTGCTTCTCTATGATCGTCTCAAAATCTTCTATAATGAATTCAGGATTGGTACCGGCCTCGCCCTCCATCTCACTCTTCTCAACGATATATTTAGGAAGCGCTCCCTCAGGCAACGGAACATCTGCTGTCATCGGTTCTTTAGTGTCATCTTCCATAACGCTTCTGTATCTGTTCCAATGATGCGTATTAATCCGGATTTCCTTGGTCGGTTCGTCTATGCCCTCATATATATCTTTATACTTATCTTCAATACTGTCCGGCTCAGACTCTTTCTCTACTTCCGGCTGTTCTTCGGCTTCTTCCGGTTCTTTCTCCGCCTCCGGCTGTTCTTCCGGTTCTTTCTCCGCCTCCGGCTGTTCTTCGGGCTCTTCGGTTTCTTCCGGCTCTTCCCATGTGTCTTCCTCCGGTTCCATGAATTCAGTGGTCTCCGACGGTTCCACGGCTTCAGTGGTCTCCGACGGTTCTTCAATTCCGGCCGGTTCGGTTATTTCCGGCTCAACCGCCTCTTCTTCTCCCGGACCGTTTATTCCACCAAGAATCTTCGCCATGCTTTCGGCAAGCTGTGCCTGTATGTTCTGAGTATCATATATAGAATAATCTTTTTCCTGTACCTTATATTCTTCCTGCGGTTCAAGTTCCTTAACTTCCTCATGTTCAATATCAGGTTCGCTGTCATATTCCGGCATAACCGTGCTGTATTCCATACCGGCCGCGCGGTATTCTTCCATCATATCAAGCTTGGCCTGCTGTGATTTGGTAAGCTTGGCATAGCGGTTCTTAAGCCTCAATGCCTTCTCAACATATTCTCCTTCATTGAACCAGAGAATCAGATCATCACATTCACGCACACATTCATCAATTCTGCCCGCCTGAGCATATAGTTCGGCAAGTTCATATTCATATTGCTCGTCAAGTTCACTCTGCTTGTACTCTTCAAGAATCTCTATAAGGCGTTCAACCGGCGCCTTGCGTGCCTTGTTAAGCTTATACATAAGGATATATTTTTCCGTATCCCTCGGTGCTGCCTCTACAAATTCGTTATACAAATCATCGGCTTCATCAAGATCATCTATCGCAATTGATATCTCCGTGAGCTTATATATAAGCCTCTTGCCACCGAGATTTCTATTATAGGCATACACACAGATATTGCGTGCATCCTTAAGCCTTCCGGCTCTCTCATAAACGTCCTCGGCAATGGCAAGTTCTGACCATTTCTTGACTTTACGCCATTCGATTGTTTCAACGACCTTGGCCGCTGCCTCATAATCGCCTTTGTCACGTAATTTATTTATCTGTTCAAGTTTAATTCCAAATTCAACTCGGTCCACACCAATTACCTCTCATTCTGTAAAGCGGAATTTTCTCTAATAATTTATTGTATCACAGCGGCATATCAATGTCAAAAATCATGTGTTAAAAAAATCCTCGATTGTTGACTGTTCGTAATCAAGCTGCACATATTCCATCTCATCGGCTTTAACCTGACTTCTGTAATCGACCACAACTGTCTGTTGTCTGCCTGCCACAAGTTTCTGCCCGAGAATGTAATTCACATCAAACATTCTGGTAATTGCCGGTGTGGCGCCTCTTGCCGGAACGATTAACTGGACATGGTTGGTCTTAAGCATACCGAAAATCGGTTCCCAGATATACACATCCTTCGCCGCACCGAATGGGTTATCTATGAAAATAGTATTACCGGTTATCTGTGAATCCTTATTGGCTGAATTCAGACATGCAATATAATTGATAATCGCTATAAGGAACTGTATGTATATACCCTGCGACTGGCCGGTACTACCGACCGCCTCCTCGTACCTGAGATAACGGCTCTGGTCCTTAATATGTTCCCTCTTGTAAAGCGAGAGTTTAATACTGTTCATATCCTGGACTACGACTGAGAACAACCGCTTCCATGAAAGCCGTCCCTTGATGTATTTGAGTTTGTCTTCCGGAGAATGGAAGGTTTCTGCCGCCGACACCGTCTCATTGATATATACTGACATTCTGTCCTTATACATATCTTCCCTGATATACGGAACCGATAATGTGATTATTGGTATAACCTCATCATCCAATGTAATACGTGATAACTTAGGAAGTCTGTCAAGTTCAGTTCTGATATTGCTGCATATCTGTATACATCTGTCCTCAAACCTGTCCTTAATATGTTCCATCTCACCAAGACTTTTGTCAATTCTGTCACGTTCAAGCGCTATGCATTCATTGGTCTGCTTAAGTCCATCCACCATTGCCGTCACATCTGCCACGCATTGCGGAAGTTCGACCGATGCCATGATTTCCTGCGCGAGTTCATATGCCTTAAGGTCCTCCAGTGAAGTTATAAGTTTCTGTTTTCTGTTATAAAAATCTGTTTTGAGTCTGTCTTCCTCTTTGAGAACACGGTTATATTCTTTACGTAATTCATCATATGAAGACACATCCGCAGTCAATATTCCATTAGCAGTTTCACGTCCGGAAAGTCCTGCATTGGTGACAATCCTTTCCAGGTCGCGTTCCATGACCATCGCATCCCTGTTATCATTTTCAAGCTGTCTTATCTGCGATTTAATATCACTCCGTCTTGATGTAATTTCAGACATCTTATGCCTGAACACAGCTATGCTCTCCTTCGGATTATCATCGCTTGTGCGTTCAAATGTGCCGTATTTCTCCTCATACACCCTGCGCGCATGCTCAATGCTTCCTTCGATTCTGTTTCTGGAAGCTGACTGTGCATCTATTTCGGAATCTTTGGCAGCCGCTTTGCGGTCTGAATCGTTAATTTCACGACGCAGGTTCTCAATATATGCCTCATCGCGTATTACAAGCAGTCCCTTTTCAAGATTCTCTTTGGCATCCTCAAGCGACATACCGTTGCGTTTTATGCTCCTCTCAGATTTATCCATTGCCGCGCGGCAGTTATTCATAAGCCTTGTCTTATCCTCTATATCACCGTTGCGGCCGGTTATAAGCTCCTGCAAAGCCGCAAACCTGGCATCGACTGCCTCTTCAAGCATACCCTCAGGGTTGGCGGCATCATCATTTTCACGGTAATACGGTCTGTAAATACTATTATAGACTTCATCATCCCTATCAATATCAGCTCTTATTCTGTCACGATTATTGACCGCATTTTCAAGTTTCACGGAAAGATTTTCCTCGTTCCGGGCAGCAATATCGTATTCCGCCCTGGCCTTATCCATCTCAGCACGGACTTTATTTCTGCGTTCACGCAGCCCGATAAGTTCGGCATAAATCGCAAGATTATCCTCAAGCATCTTTCTGCGTGCCATACATTCATCAAGATGTTCTTTTTCAGCTGCAAGAGCCTTCTTCAATGCCTCATTTCTCACAGTTTCGTTAGATATTGTCCTGTCACACAGCTCGATTTCATCCTGCAGCTGTGCCATATCTTCTTCGATCTGACCAAGCTCCGATTTGATTATTTCCGCCGGTTCATCCTCTAAAACAGTTCTTGCGGTCACGATATCATCTCTTATAACCTCGGCCTTATCGCGGATGCTCACAAGACTCTCTTTTGCCGTCTTTAATTCCTCCGATACATTATCTGTCTCGGCTGCAAGTGCCGCTTCATCCCACAGAAAATCCATTCTCTTATATGCGGCATTCATACTGCCTGCATCCGGGAAATCCATTTCGTTTCTGATGATCGGAACCATATAAGTTCCGGTGTTCATCGAATAAATAACCTTATCCGCCGCTATCGCATCATACGCATCACCGGCAACGATCACATAAGGCAGATATGGATATTCCCTTATCATATCCACGCCGGCATCACGTCCCGCACGGACAGCATTTCCGTAACGACCCCTGAGGTAATCGAGAACCGCTTCAAATCTGCTGTCATAATCAGGCACTTTATGCTCTTTGATATTGCCAAGATATGCCTGAAGACTGTTAATTTCATTTTCCTTCTCTATCTGCTGTTTTAATGTACTGTCATATATCTGATGCATCGTGTGTATCAGCGCATCACGGCTGCAATTATATATATTACACAATGTTGATATGTGTCCGGTTCTCTTTACGGCAGCTTCATAACGCGTCGCCGCTTTGTCATAATCCGCCTTCATCCGTTCATATCTGTTCCGTGCAACAGCTGCTTTCTTCTCATTATCGCGTATAATTCCGGCACACTTAGCTGTATTTTCGTCAAGTGACGCGATATTTTCCCGGCTCTTATCAATATCATTTCCGTTATCTTCATATGCCTGGCCGAGCGCATCCGCAACTATAAGCGAACACTCCTTAAGGCCTGCCATCAGGCTGCTTTCTTTGGAAAGGCAGATTGAGTTGACCTCATCATATATTCCCTTTTCGCTGCTCATCCCCGCAAAAAGAGCGCGCACCTTCTCCTTCTCTGCCTCATATTCGGATTTAATGTCAGCTGCCGTTTCCTCTGCCCGGTTAAGACCCTCCAGATTTAATGCTCTTTTTTCGGTATAAAATCTGTATTTCAAAGCAGCCAGCCGGTGCATGGACTCAATTATCTCTTCATCATCCTTGCTTCGGTTGGCAATCAATTCTTTTAATTTATCATACTCTGCACCCGCATCAGTATAATCCCTGTACTCCAGTGCAATATCATTAAGCCTTATCTGTTCTTTAAAACCGGCACTGCGGTCTGAAATCGCATTTCTTGCCGCTATCGTCTCCTCTATAAGACTGTTCAATTCATCCAGTTCGTTATACTCTTCCTCTATCTCCGCACGGGCTGCACCGGCGGATGCCACATCATATTCCTCATCCAGCGATGCGTATGTGTTTTCAAGATTCTCCAGCTGCTCTTTCTTTCCCGCAAGCTCTCTCCGGCAAGCCATAAGGCATCCGACAAGCCCGTCCGCTGTACGCTCTTTCCTGTCATACAATTCTCCAATTGTCCCAAGTCCGCCCGCAAATTCATCCAGCAGCTCCATCTGTCTGTCATACCCGGCAATTTCGCCACGTCGCTTTGCCAGTTCAATGAGTTTGTCCTTGATGTCAAGAAGTGTCCTGGCCATTTCGTCATCATCTGCCTCACCGTTGCGGATTCTGTTATTATAGGATTTCTCGATTATCTCCTCAATGAGAAGATCCTCAACAACTTTCCTTGTGGTTTTATAACTGTTTTCAAAATAAGTCCGGACATGTCCCTCCGTCTTATTAATTCCGCGGATAATCTCCCACTGGCTCTCATGAAGTCCGTAATTACTTATAAAATTCTGATAATCTCCCTTTCGTTCAAAAATATGCACCTCAACCCCATAATCATGTTTTTCGAGGTCGCGCAGATATGCCTTAAGTCCATTGTATGTCACACGTTCACTTCCGTTTGAAAGCGGCAGGTTCTTAATATCGTTGTCACCGAATTCCTTATAGAAAATACAATAGTTAAAATACTCAATGCTCGCGAGCTCCCTTTGTGAATCCTCGGAATTATCCTTACCTTTACGCGCGCAGAAACCTGTTGTCATATAGCGGTAACCATCCCTTACATCGCACGCATCCAGTTTCCATTCTATCAATGAATGAATTACCGTATTAACACCCGGTGTCCTGAAAAGTTTCTCGACCGGCTGTTTGTCATCAAGCGTGCAGTTAGGTATCAGATTTTGCAGCAGCAAAAGCATAAGCACGCTCTTGCCACCACCGTTTGCAAGGTCATATATACTGTTTCTGCATGAGAAACGCATCATAAAATCATCATAAAACTGTGTACCGAAATTATATTTTACATTGTTTACCCTGATTCTGTTAATCTGCGGCATCTGTATCTTCCTCCTTATCCGACGACAAAATCTCATGAAGCCGTCCTCTGTTTTCCTCAAAATATTTCTCGGCGATTGCCTTGAATCTCGGAGTAGGATAATACAATTCTCCCGATTCTATAAACAGATTCTGCGTAATCAGAAAATTAAATGTCAGCTTCACATATCCCATGCGCGAATTCTTTGCTGCCCTCTGTCCTCCCTTGTCTTCAACACTTACATCCGGGAGTTCGTCCCACACAAGTGCAACTGCCTTGAACGATTTTTCTTCCGCCTCATCCATCACGATTCCGGATGAGTGATCTATCATTCCTCCGAGAGATGCACTCACCGCTTTCACAATATCTTCCTGCCTGATATATTCCAGAAATGTCCCTGTCATGGAATCTTTGTAAAATCTGATTATGATCGTATATATTATAAAGTACACCAAAAAAAGTTCTTTATTGAGTCTGAGTCCCATTATTTTCTTTAATTCCTCGTTGGAATAACCGAATACTCTGTTGTCCGCACCGGCGCTTATGAAAAGCGAATCGTTATATTCATACAGATTAATGTCAAATCTCTTTAAAATCTGTACAACACAGTCATATACCTCGCTGTTATGGCTATACTCATCATACAGCATCGCATTCGCACCGCCGGCTTTCACATCCTCGCCCATAAAAAGCGCGGTCACAATATCAAGTGCCTTTTCAAGATTTCTGTTTTCCATATTGCCCTGCCTCTCTGTCAAATCCTTTTTATCGTAAAATCAGTAATGCTCATTCCCGTATAAGGAATGATTTCGTGCAAATTACCATCCGCCAGTTCAAGTATAAAATGCATTCCGCTGTATTTAAGGAACTCCTCCCTGTCCATAAGCCCTGCAATGATTTCATCAAGAAAAGTTTCTCCGGTATTCTCGCCGGCCTGCATAAAATAATCTTTTTTTCCGCAAAGATGTACGAGAAAAGCATAATAATCCCCATTTTTGAAAACTTCACTGCCAAAAATGTTCATAACTGCGTCATTGTATTCGCCCAATGTAAACTCATCATTCTTCGTGAGCATCTCCAGAAGCACATGCATAAGTGCACCCGCATTCCGCCTGAATCGTTCATCATCAAGTTCATCCTCAAATACAATCTCTGCCGCCGTCTCTTCTTCTATCTGCTCAGGTGTCTCTGCCTCATACGGCCTGTAACTGAGAATATCTTCGACCTTGACAAGATCAAAAGTCTTATGTATATTCAGTCCAAGAAACGGTTTTACCACATATTCAAGTGCCTGCGGCATGTCCTTCTTAATCATAATATCAAGTGCGCCCTTGAAATCAAACCGGCTTCTTAACCGGCCGAGCTTTGCTTTTCTCACGATTTCATCAGTCCTGATTCCAAGTTCCGTACAGGCTTTAAGAAGTTCACTGTGATTATTCATCGCTATTTTGAGTTCCGTATCAAGTCTGTATATCTGTTCCGCAGCTTTTGAAGAACGGCTATCGTCCGCATCTCCAAACCGGCTCATTGCCGATTCGATCAATTCCCTGTTCTTGGCAAACAATTTCTGTTCGTCCGCGAACCATCTTATTCCCGTATCAAAGAAATTCTCATACGCATCAACTCCGGCAAATACATCCTCCGAGAGAATATCCAGCACTTTATTGCGGCGTAATTTCAACCGTTCCACTTCCTCGTTAATCCTCTTAACGACTTCTGTTCCGCCCTTGAAATCTTCGGACTCAATCATTTTCTCGAGAAGAAGCTGCTCTACGTTAATGCGGCTCTCATCCTTGATTTCCTTGGTTTCAAGATAAAATTCTATTCCGTCCGGACTTATCGAATACCATACCGTTCCATCCTGTATTCTGCTCTCAAGCAGCTTCACCCTCGATACCCTGCGTACCCGGTCAACCGGGTCATAATACTCAAACATAAACGGTCTTCCGTCATTCTTGAGTTTGTCGAATATATAATCCACCAGAACCTTATTATCCTCCGGTGTGAGCGTAACGGCAAAATCACGTCTGATGCATGCGCTCATAAAATCATAATACATCTGATATGTAACATCGCGTTCTTTAAAGTTATTTTCCTCAATAAAAAAGCGCAGGACAGCCATAAGAATATATCCCATATCAAGATTGTCATAAATACCGTCCTTAAACCATGAGAAGGACACCTCAGACAATTTGAAAAAAGGATAATACTTTCTAAGGTTGAGCATGCGCTCTTTGTGGTCTGCAATTATGTCATTGACTAAAATATGCTCCTGCGGCATAAGTGCCTCCGTATACTAAAGCTCCGTACGCCCGTCAAGCGCGCGTAGAAGCGTAACTTCATCTATATATTCAAGGTCTCCTCCGACCGGAACTCCGCTCGCTATTCTTGTAACCTTTATTCCCGTCGGTTTGATCAATTTGGAAAGATACATCGCCGTCGCTTCTCCCTCAAGGCTTGAATTCGTAGCGATTATAACCTCATCAACATCTCCCTGAAGTCTTATGAGAAGTTCTTTAATCTTAATATCGTTCGGGCCTATTCCAAGCATCGGCGAGATTGCCCCATGCAATACATGATACACTCCGGTATACTTGCCGGTTTTCTCATATGCCGCAAGGTCCCTTGTATTCTCAACAACCATAATCTCTTTATGGTTCCGTTGTGTATCCCGGCAGATAGGACACTCATCACTGTCCGTAAGTGTCTGGCATACCTTACAATAATGTACATTGTTCTTGGCATCGACTATTGCCTGCGCGAGTCCTTGTGCGCGCTCCTTTGGCATATTGATTATATGAAAAGCAAGGCGCTGCGCCGTCTTGGCGCCAACGCCCGGAAGTCCTGCCAATTCTTCAATTAACCTGCTTATCTGCTTTCCGTAATAATCCATCAGAAAGGAAATCCTCCTCCGAGTCCTCCCGTAATCTTTGCCATGGACTCCTGTGTGCTGTCCTCAACCTGTCTTATTGCCTCGTTGGTAGCCGCAACAATAAGATCTTCCAGCATCTCTATGTCATCAGGATCAACTACTTCCGGAGAAAGTTTAACCTTGGTAACTTCTTTCTTACCGGTAATGGTAACCTCTACGGCACCGCCGCCGGCTGTTGCCGTAAATTCCTTCTCCTCAAGTTCTTTCTGGGATTCCTCCATCTGTCTCTGCATTCTCTGTGCCTGCTTCATCAGATTATTCATATTACCCGGCATTCCTCCGCCGGGAAAACCACCACGTTTTGCCATTGTAAGTCTCCTTTAATCTTCTATTGATATATTCATTTTAACGTATTCTTCTACATCTGTAAACGAATCTTCAAATGACTTTCCCTGTTCAAGCAGCCGTATCTCTATATCGACCGCTTTGCCTATTGTATTTTCTATTACGCCCTTAAGCGCATCCATTGATTTATCTTTGCTTAAAAAATCATGTACAAACGCATTCTCCGTGACAAGTACAAGCTTATCACCGTCAACCGTTATTCTGGTTTCCTTAAGAAAATTAGCATATACATTCTCCGACTGGCCTATAATTCCGCGCCAGTTCTCGGCAACCTTCCGAAGATCTTCCGGAAGAGCCTTGATCTCTTTCCTGATACTCTTGGATGCCGGAGGTGCCGATATCTGCGGTACGGACACACTTCCAACAGGTATCTCCGGTCTTATCGCATTAAGTGCAATGAGATCTTCTTTCTCTTTAACCAGTTCCTCAAGTCTTCCGATACGCTCCGCAAGAGATTCCGTATCAGTCTCCATCTGCGGTCTGGCAAGCTTGATAAGTGCCACCTCAACCTGCACCCTCTTCTGCCCTGCGAACTTAATCGACTGCGTGAGTTCCGAAAGTATCCTTATATATCTTATCATTTCGCTGCCGTCCAGCATAAATGCTTCTTCCTTAAGGCGCGCCATATTCTCCGCCGACATATCTATCATGCTCTCTGATTCAGGCGATGTCTTAAGCATAAGCAGATTACGGATATACCATGTAAAATCCGATACAAACTGTGACAAATCCCTTCCGGCAAGTATAAGTTCATCTAACTCTTTAATGACTCCGGTTATGTCGCCGTTAATTATCATACGGAGCATATCCGAGAAAACCTCTGTGTCCACCGCTCCAAGGACTTCCAACACGTCCTCATACCTGAGCGTTCCATTGGTATAAAATGCCACGCACTGATCCAGAAGACTTAATGCATCACGCATCGCCCCATCGGCCATCTTGGCAATATATTCAAGTGCACGTTCTTCAACATCAACGTGCTCTGCCGCCGTAAGCTCTTTAAGCCTGTCAGTGATAACTTCCACCGATATACGCTTAAAATCATACCGCTGGCATCTGGACATTATGGTTACAGGTATCTTATGTGATTCTGTTGTGGCCAGTATAAAAATAACATACTCGGGCGGTTCCTCAAGTGTCTTCAAAAGAGCATTAAAAGCTCCTATCGAAAGCATATGAACCTCGTCGATTATATATACTTTATAACGGCCTTCGGTCGGCCTGTACGAAACTTCCTCGCGTATCTGCCTGATATTGTCCACGCCGTTATTACTTGCCGCATCTATCTCTATAACATTCAATGACGATCCGTTCGCAATCGCTTTACATACCTCACACTCGCCGCACGGACTTCCGTTCACCGGATGTTCGCAATTAACAGCTCTCGCAAGAATCTTGGCAACGGTCGTCTTACCGGTTCCACGCGTTCCGCAAAACAGATACGCATGCCCGACTCTGTCCGTCTCTATCTGGTTGGTTAATGTTCTAACTATATGGTCCTGGCCCTTCACATCCTCAAAGGTGTTCGGCCGCCATTTCCTGTATAATGCTGTATATGACACGTTCCGTCTCCTGTCTAATCTCCGAATCCTATTCCGAGAACCTTAGCATCTCTTATAATAGCGCACTCCGGATCTATAGTCTTAAGCTTGCCCGCAATCTCCTCAAGCGGCACGGAAGTAATCTCATTATTCTTCATGGCAACCATCTTGCCAAATTCTTTATTAAGAATAAGTCTGGCAGCCTCTGCGCCAAACATTGTCGAAAGCACTCTGTCATATGGACACGGGCTTCCGCCTCTCTGTGTATGACCCGGAACAGTAATTCTGACTTCCTGTCCAAGTCTTTCTTCGATCTCTTTGCCTATCTTATAAGATACCGACGGATAAGGATTCTGTGCCAGTTTCTTCTTAAGTTCTTTCTTCGGGAGTGCCGCATCTTCTTTAGATATCGCACCCTCAGCAACTGCGAGAATTGAGAAATTCTTGCCTTTCTTATTCCTTTCTTCGAGCTTCTTTACAACCTTATCAATATCGTAAGGAATCTCCGGAATAAGTATTATATCAGCACCACCGGCAATTCCGGCATGCAATGTGATCCATCCGACCTTATGACCCATAACTTCCACGATAAATACCCTGCCATGTGAAGATGCCGTGGTATGAATACAATCAATCGCATTCGTAGCGACATCAACAGCACTCTGAAAACCGAATGTAATATCGGTTCCCCATAAATCATTATCTATCGTCTTAGGAAGTGACACGATATTAAGTCCTTCTTCCCTGAGAAGATTCGCCGTCTTCTGTGTTCCGTTGCCACCGAGAATTACAAGGCAGTCAAGCTTAAGCTTCGCATAATTATCTTTCATAGCCTTAACTTTATCCAGTCCGTTCTCATCCGGCACACGCATAAGTTTGAACGGCTGTCTGGAACTTCCGAGAATGGTTCCGCCTTCCGTGAGTATTCCCGAAAAATCACTGTCACTCATCTCACGGTATTTGCCGTAAATAAGACCCTTATATCCATCTTCAAATCCAATAATCTTAACATCCTTACGTGCGCTGTAGAGTGCTTTCGCAACTCCTCTCATCGCTGCATTAAGACTCTGACAGTCGCCGCCGCTGGTCAACATTCCTATTCTGAGCATAATCTTAATCCTCCTTACCGCTGTTATGGGCAGCAGACAGTCCATTACGGATGCCTGCACAGGTATTGTATATTTATTATTTTAACCAATCCGGGACAATAATGCAATGATGCTTTGCAATTACCGGCATAAAAAAATCCATGCGTTCTGCGTTGTGCATTACACTAAAACCCGTTACCGGACATACCGGCTCAATCCAGGTGCCCTTGCGTCACATAGGAGGTTCCGCTTAATGCTGCTTCGTTCCCGACCTGACATGGTTCACGGATTCCTATTGCGCAAGACCCAGATTTCAACACCGGTCTGCCCGGGCAGCGATTATATGCAATGCCCGAAACAGAACATCACCCCTGCTATAGCGGATTTCAGGTACAGGGAGCCGCTACTTCCCCGGCTGCATGGAAATGTATTAACAATATTAATTTATACCGTTATGAACACGGCATTATTCAGTATACCCATTTTCCGAAAATATGTCAAGAAATTTGAATTTCCTTGATGGTATCATCTGTAACCGGCAAAAATGTACAATCGGTATTATTGGCTTTCCAGTCCTCAACGTATTGACTGAAATCACCACCTGTACTGCCTTCAACATAATACACGTCTTCTCCGTCATCATTGGTCTCATACCATGCCATGTACTTCATATATGCTTTGTCCTTATCATATATGAGGTATGACGGCTCACCTCCCGGTCCCATAAACATTCCCGAAGTTTTGAATTGTCCTATTTGTCTTCCTTCCATAAAGGTCATATAGCCCTCAGATCCTATGGTATAAAATACAATATACCCATCACTTATATATGACTCACATTTGACAACAAGTTCTTTCTCCCCATTGCCGTCAAGATCCACCAACGTGTATCCTGCCAACTTGTACCGGCTTAATGATACCAGATGAAGCATCTCATCCATATTAAGCAGACTTCCGTCCACTGCATACATCTCTCTGCCAAAATAATTCGCGTACTCTATTGCACGGTATGTGAAACTGTGACGTCCCGAAATTATACTCTGCATAAGCTCATTTCCGGAAAGTTCCAGACTGTCGTCGCTGCAAGCTTTGTGTTCCTGCCCCTTCCATTTCAGATACTCATTATATGTACCCTTAACATATGGCACTCTCGGATCTTCCGGAACCGTCTGCGTCTCATTTTGCTCGTCAGTGGCAATTTTATTCGGCGCCGTTGCCGTATCAGAAGCCTTTGTCACTGTTTCCGTCGTTCCCGCCGTCTCTGTTTCTTTCTGTTGCTTTCCACACGCTGCCAATGCCGATACGGACAGGCATAATACGGCAGATGTGATTATTATTGATTTTAGTTTCATAGCTATATCCCTCCTACTTCATTACCGAATATATTGTAGTAGCCTTTTCATAACGTTCACTAAAATTCCTATTGCCCGGCATTTCTATTTCGTTTAAGAAAATTCCTGTTGCACCATCAATCAAATCAGTTTTTTTCAGCTTATTCCATGCACTTTTTGTCAAATCATCACGCTCTGTTTCTTTGCGAAAACATGCAAATTGTGCATTAATATCGCTAACCGATAACCCCATCTGTGAACTTGTATCTTTTAACAATTGTTTTCGTTTCTGAATAGTCCACTGTATTAATCCATACCCTCTTCCATCTGATACATTATATTTATAATCTTTGTCATGTAACTTCTTATTTGTATCTGTATCCTTTGCATTATCCGGAATGCATCCGCTCTCTGCCATGATGTTTCCCAATACCCCTGACGCCTGGTGCACAGAGAGTCCCATTCCGACTCTAAAGAAAGCCCATGTTTTAGCGAAATAATCTCTTACTTCTGTTTCTTTAAAATCAGGATGTCCGCTTACCATACTTGTGATGGTTCCCAAATCCGATTTGGACGCAGTAGTACGATAACAGGATATTGCCGCTTTCAATTTATCCTGTACCATATTACTTATCTGACCGGTCTGTGCCAATCCATATACACGTTGAAAATTTTTTAGGGCTTTTTTTGATGCCGTAGTATACAAATTTCCATCCACTTTGCCCGAATAGAAACCTAACTGGTTCAGCCATATCTGAATAGTCTCATTCTTGCTGGCCGCTTTCGAAGCACCAACCCCGCTTGTCATTACTGCATACGCATCTTTTATATCCTGCGTTTTCTGCTCTGCTGTTTTAATGGCACCTTCATTAACTTTCTCCGCTGTTGCTTCCTCCACATTAAAGTTCACATTTTCTCTTTCAAAAATGTTCTTACCTGCTGCCGGTAAATAATCAATACCTGTCTGGTATCCTCCTACATTCTGTACATTCATACAATGTCCTCCTTGTC